>OGTN01000302.1_pt1 | contig 24060 bp, 23 predicted proteins | sample 1574591 | NCBI WGS metagenome assembly OGTN01 (sample SAMN03295830, study PRJEB24534) | human gut metagenome | isolation source: fecal sample 5 from infant 4 | host: Homo sapiens | place: USA: Pittsburgh, PA | collected 2014-07
TATGTTTTTACCATAAAAAAATATATGGTTTAAGCCATAAGACATAAACCATATATCATTAATTTTTATTCACCAACACTATTTGACAAAGAACCTAAAAAATTAGCACGCTTGGCGTGCTTTTTTGGTGGAGTAAAAATTTTAAACTTTATGTTATAATAAAAGTCAGGTGAGAAAATGAACATGACTTTTATTATCCTGGGCTGTATAGTGCCAGGACTTATGACTGGGGTTGGCGCAATCCCTATATTTTTTGCAAAAGATGTAAGCCAAAAGGCACTAGATGTACTTCTTGCAGCAGCGGCAGGAGTAATGCTTGCTGCAACTTGCTTTTCCCTTATTATACCAAGCCTTGAAGCAGGCGAAGGAAGACTAGGAGTTCTAGTAACGGGGCTGGGAATTTTTTGCGGCGCACTTATGCTTGACTTAATAGACAGATATGCACCCCATGAACATTTAATAGATAAGAAACATGAGGGAGTAAATACAGAAAACCTATCTAAAATTTGGCTCTTTGTAATAGCCATAGCAATTCACAATTTTCCAGAGGGACTTGCCACAGGAGTTGGCTTTGGCGGAGACAACATGTCCAATGGACTTTCCGTTGCCTTTGGTATCGCCCTTCAAAATATGCCAGAAGGACTTGCCGTTGCCCTTGCCCTTGTGAGAGAAGGTTATACTCGAAGTAAGGCCTTCGCAGTGGCAACTTTGACTGGGCTTGTTGAACCCATAGGAGCTTTTTTGGGAGTTTGGCTTGTGTCAATTTTTTCTTCCACACTTGGCTTTATCCTTGCCCTGGCAGGAGGAGCCATGCTCTTTGTAATTAGCGACGAAATAATACCAGAGACCCACAACAATGGCTACGAGAGAGCCGCAACTTATGGCGTCATCTTTGGTTTTATCCTCATGATGTTTTTAGATGCATTAATTTAAGACGCAAAAATACCTCACAACTTTTTTAAGTCATGAGGTATTTTTTATTTTATCCTTGCATTTATATTTATTTCAAAGGAATTTTCGTCGAGAAAGTCTTCTCGCATCTCCACAGCTTCTGTGAAATAAATTTCTGCATCCTCTAAAAAATAAATTGGGTGGATGCCGTCTGCCAACTTTAAATCAGCATTTGTCCTCACATGGCCATAGGAGATTATTTCGCCCACTGCGTGATATTTTAAAATTAAGTTGTTGCCAAGTTTTTTCATGTAGCTTGGCTTTTTGTAGTCTATGGACATTTCCTCTAGGGTGGAAATTATTTTTTCACCTAAATTTAAATCATCCACTGATTTTAATTTTTTCATAAATTCTTCTGTCTTGTAGGTATTTACATTTATCATGTAAGAGTCAAAAGAAAAAATCATTTTATCGCCTCACTTGTGGTAGGGGTGGTTATTTATTATTCTAAAGGCTCTATAAATTTGCTCCATTAAAATAACCCTCATGAGTTTGTGGGGGAAGGTCATCTTTGAAAAGCTTAGCTTGTAGTCAGCCCTTTCTAAAACTTCATCAGAGAGTCCTAGACTGCCGCCAATGATAAAAGTTATATTTGAGTAGCCGTCAATCATGAGGTCATTTATTTTATCTGCAAAGGCGACGGAGTCAAGGCTCTTTCCCTCAATGGCAAGGGCAATGACATAGGCGCCGTCCTTTATCTTTGATAAAATTTTTTCGCCCTCAATATTTTTTACCCTCTCCATGTCCTTTTCCGATAAATTTTCAGGGCAGGGCTCGTCCATAATTTCAAAAATGCTTAAATCGGCATAGGACTTAAGCATTTTTTTGTACTCATTTATTGAATCTTTAAAATAATTTTCCTTGATTTTGCCAAGTACGATTAAATTAATATTTATCATTTTAATTTTTTAACTTCTTCAAGAGCCTTTTCAAAGTTAACATCGTGAGTTACTTCAGGAACATATTCAACGTAAGCAACCTTTCCGTCCCTATCAACAATTACAACGCCACGAGCAAGTAGTTGTAATTCTTCAATCATGAAGCCATATTTTTCGCCAAATTCTCTGTATTTGTAGTCAGAAACTATGTCTGCGTTTTCGATTCCCTTAACTGAACAGAATCTTTCTTGTGCAAAAGGAAGGTCAACTGTTACAGTTACGATTTTTACATCATCAGATAATTTTGTAGCTTCTTCGTTAAATGTTGTTGCTTGGATAGCGCAAACTGGTGTGTCAATTGATGGTGCAACTGAATAAACTACGATTTTGCCCTTTAAGTCAGCTGAATTAAAATCAGATAAATCTCTTTTAACAGCCTTAAATTCAGGAGCCATATCTCCAACTTTAATTTCTTTACCTTCTAAATTAACTTTATTTCCGCCAAATGTTATATCCATTGTAATTACCTCCAAAAAAATATTTACTTTAATTTACACTACATTTATATCCAATTATGATGAATTTTAACAAGGGATTGCAATAAAATTTGATTTTAACTAAAATGTATGTAGGAATTATTTTTCAAGTGAGAGAAATAAAAGGAGTTACATATGAAAAAAATTTTTAAAACTTTACTCTTTGTTTTTGCAATGGGAATGTTGGGGATTTTTTTATCTGCTTGCCAAGGAGAAAGTGAACTTCTTCCAGACAAAAAAATTTACAATGTTAATTGGACAATTGAGGACATTACAAGGATGGAGGATGGCAAAAAAGTAGATAATGACATGGCAATAAAGTTTGACAAGAAAAATTTTGTCATGACTGATAGAAATAATGCTTATGAATTTACTGGAACCTATAAATTAAAAAAAACAGGCGCAGGCTATGAAGTCATAATGAAATTTGACGACTTAAAGGAGCCTGTGACGGGGATTTATGGCATGAGAACTTATAAGGATAAAGAGCCTAAGCCTGATTTAGTATTTGACCACTGGGACACAAGGTATTCTTTTATCGGTGAGTACAAGGATAAATAAAAAAAGAACTGTTGGATTTATTTTTCCAACAGTTTTTTCATGTCTATTAATTTTTCAAAAATTATTTTTCCTTAAAAATTTTTAGCATTATCTTTGTGGAGATGTAGAAGAGTATTAGGACTGCAAAAACTCCAGCCAGGCCCCAAATTGCAACTTCTACTCCCTGCATAAATACATTTGTGTCCATTTTATCACCTCTACATAAACATTGGCACAAGGGCCAGGATCATTGAACCTGCAACTACTGAGCCAAGTTGACCTGCCACATTGGCTGACATGGCTTGCATAAGGACAAAGTTAGTTGGGTCTTCCTTTGCCGCCATCATTTGCACAACTCTACCAGACATAGGAAAAGCTGAGATACCAGCAGCACCAATCATTGGGTTTACCTTTGTCTTTAAAAATAAATTTAAGAACTTTGCAAAGAGAACGCCGCCTGCTGTGTCAAAGATGAAGGCAACAAGTCCCATGGCAAGAATCATAAGTGTGTGAATGTTTAAAAAGGCATCGGCAGACATGGTGCCACCAATTGTTATGCCCAGCAAAATTGTAACTAGGTTCGAAAGTTCATTTTGGGCAGAAATTGAAAGTCTTTCAAGAACTCCGCAAACTCTGATTAAGTTTCCAAACATGAGAGCGCCAATAAGGGCAACAGACATTGGTGCAATGACGCCAGCTATTACTGTTATGACAATTGGGAAGAGAATTTCAACTTTTTTAGGCACATGAACAGTGGTGTACTTCATCCTAATTTTTCTTTCTTTTTCAGTTGTTAGAAGTTTAATAACTGGTGGCTGAATAATTGGCACAAGAGACATATATGAATATGCCGCCACAGAAATTGGTCCAAGATAATTTGGCGCAAAGACCTTGGCAACATAAATTGAAGTAGGGCCATCTGCCGCACCAATTATGCCAATTGAAGCTGCCTCTGGAAGAGTAAACTTACCCGTTGAAATTGCAAAAAGCATTGTGGCAAAAATTCCAAACTGCGCCGCTGCTCCAAAGAAGAGCATAAAGGGCGATGCAATAAGTGGTTTAAAGTCGATCATGGCGCCCACGCCGATGAAGATTAAAACGGGGAAGAGCTCAGTGGCAATCCCTGCCTTATATAAAATCGTCAAAAAACCCTCTTCGCCTACGGCTGATGATAGGGGAATGTTAGAAATAATTGCTCCAAAACCAATGGGAAGAAGAAGTGAGGGTTCGTATTGTTTTTCGATGGCAAGGTAAATTAAAATTCCGCCAATGACAAACATAATTAAGTGTTTAACTTCGAGATTTAAAATCCCAGATAAAAGTGTTTCCATTTGACCTCCTAAATATTTTTACATGCAAAGTAATATAACATAAAAGAGCCTAATATTCAATTCTTGTAAAATAAAAGCCCACATTTTTATGTGAGCTATTTTGAAATTTGATTCAAATTTATTAAGGTTAAGAATTTATTTTTTGAATAAGTTCTTTTATATTTAATATAACTTCTTCAAAACTAATATTAAAATAGTTTATTTGATTTTTTATATAATTATTCCACCTAAGTAAAATATTTTCGTTAGAGGAAATTAAATCAATTGTATTTAAAAGTTCATCAACATTGAAGACATTCCCCCTATAAGAAAAAGTGTTTATGCAGGCATTTTTTAGAATATCAAAATTTATTTCTTCCTTTTTCAGTAAGTAAATAATATAAACATCAAAAAAATCTTTGCTTCTACTGTTAAAAACTCCTCTTGAGTAAATAGTTTCAATTTTTTCTGCGAGAATAGTTTCAATATTGTAAGCCTTTAAATTAAAGTTTTCTTCAGTAAAAATGCTTTTGTAATTGTAGTTCACTTCTTTTGGAGTTATAGGATCTCCAGTTGCTATGTCGATGTGAATTTTTTCTTTAATATTTTCTAATTTACACATTATTTCAACTCTGTATCCGCCGTAAAGATCATCGTCTTTTATGCTTTTTAAATCAATAAGGTCAAAAGAAATATCATTGCCATCTTCCCTTAATATTATTTCGAACTTTTCTCTAAGAATTTCTTCTTCCAAAGAAAAATTTCTTATTGAAAAATCAATATCTCTAGTTGTCCTCTCCTCGAGACCTATAATATTGGACAACAAAAATCCACCCTTAAAAATAAAATCAGAGGAAAAGTCACTGTTAGCAATTTGCTTTAGTATTCTTTCCAAAAAATAATAGGTTTGAATGGAATTGTAACTTAAGCCTGATTTTTGAGATACTTGTAAACAAAGGGCTCTCAACTTATTTTTATTTATAGATAACCTCGATTATTTCGCTTACTTCTCTTTCGATTTGCATTTTCCTTGCATAGTCATAAAGTTTATTCAAATCTTTATTCTTATCCTTAATGTAATTATTTATGGTTTTGGAAAAAAGTTCACTGTCTATTTCCTTTCGACTTTTTACAAAATCACAAAAAGTTCGTTCTTTATTATAGGCTTTAACCATATTTCCATACTTAGTTTTTATTTTAGTAATTCCAAGCCCATAAAGGTCCTTACTTACATAATGAACAATTACATTTTTATCAATTCTGTGAGCATTGTAGCCTCTATACACTGTTACTTCCATCTTCTGGGGGATAAAATCTGTGACGTCGTGAAGGTATAGAGAAGATGTATAGGAAAAAATAGGCACATCATATCTGTTTGAAAAAAAATAGTATTCATCGTGATCGCCGTCCTTTGAGATATAAACGCCTCTATCAACTCTTTCTAGAAATCCATCTTTAACCATTCGATGAAGATAAATAGTAGGTATGTTATTATCCCCTGGTTTTCTTTTATTTTATTTTCAAAAATTTCTATATAATTCAAAATATCACCTCGGTTTTGTTGCTTTTGTGCTTACATTTTATCAATTTGTACGCACAAATACAACAAAAATTATTTTAATTAAAATTATTTACCTTAATTCATAAGCTTAAAATTGATTTATAATAATGTATATGATATTTTTTAGTAAAATAGAGATATAGTAAACGCCTTTAGTAATATTATAAGATGTAGATGTAAAATTAAAAGTTAGGAGGCTACTTTGAAAAAATATATAAATTTTATAATTGTGCTCTTTCTTTTTCCAATTTTAAACTTAATCAGTCTAAAAATTTTGGAATACATCAATTGGAAAGTTCAAGTGACCTTTGATATAAAATATATTCTTATCTTAGCTCTTCTTAAAATTATAATGATTTTATTTTTGGGTTTTATGCTTGCCTATTTTTTTAATTTTGCAAGTAAGCTATCAAAAAAATCTGCTGGAATATTTTTCTTAATTGAAATTTTTGTACTGGTAATTTATATGGTAACAAAAAAATATTATTTACCTGAAAATTTTTTATACCTCTATGATTTTAATGTCTTGTATTTTTTCTTGATTCTCGGCGAGAATATTTTTTTACTTTTAAATAAAAGGTCATAAGTTATCTTTAAAATTCAAAAAAAGGCTCTTCTCATAGTGAAAAGAGCCTTATATTTTTATTTATTTTATAAAAATTTTACATCAACTTTGATACATTTCTTGCGTAGGCGATGGGGTCTTTTATGTCAAGACCTGCTACAAGTCTTGCGCCATCGTAAAGTAATTCTGTGTAAGTTTTAAATTCTTCGGAGTCCTTGTCCATGTCCTTTAGTTTTTTAACAGCAGGGTGGTTTGGATTTATTTCTAAAACCTTGTCTGCCTTAAAGGCTTCGTTGTTTGGCATGTGGCTAAGAGTTTTTTCCATTTCTATGGAGATTTCGCCCCTGCTTGATAGATAAGCTGCGTCATCTTTTAGATTTGGATTTTCTTTTATTAATGAAACTTCGCCAGATAAAAGGTCCTTCATCTTCTTTACATAGTCGCCAAGATTTTTTTCGTCTTCTTCCTTAACTTCTGTTTCAGAAATTGACTTGAATTTCTTGCCATCGTACTCATCAAGCATCTTGATGACAAATTCGTCTATAGGGTCAGTTAGGGCAAGGACTTCAATGCCTTCTTCCATGAAATGTTTTATTTGTGGAAGGTCCTTGATGGAATCAAGAGATGTGCCATTGGCGTAATAGATGAAGTCTTGGTCTGGTCCCATGTCCTTTCTATATTCGTTAAATGTCACATCCCCTCTCTTTGTCGTGTCATAGATAAATAGGTCTTTTATCTTGTCCTTGTCGGCGCCAAAGTTTTCGTAGGCACCAGATTTTAAGCTTACGCCAAAGTTTTTGAAAAACTCAGCATATTTTTCCCTGTCATTTTTAAGAATTTTCCCAAGTTCTTCTAAGATTTTCTTTTCTATGTTTTTCTTTATAAGTTGAAGTTCACGAGTTTTTTGGAGCATTTCACGAGAAATATTTAGAGAAATGTCTTCTGAATCAACTACACCCTTGACGAAGTTCAAATAATCTGGAAGTAGGTCTTCGCATTTTTCCATGATCAAGACTCCGTTGGAGTAAAGTTCAAGTCCGACCTTTCTATCTGGACTCAAGAAGTCAAAGGGTCTTCTTGATGGAATGTATAGGATTGCCTTAAAGGAAATCATGCCTTCCACGCTTATGTGAAGGTGGGCAAGGGGATCTTCAAAACCAAAGTGTCTTTGCCTAAAGAAGTTGTTGTAGTCCTCCTCCTTCAATTCATTTTTATTTTTTCTCCACATAGGTACAGAGGAGTTGAGGACATCATCTTCTCTATAGGATTCAAATTTTGGATCCTCTTCTGTGGAGTCAGGAGCTGGTCTTTTCTTTTCCACTTCCATCTTTATTGGGTAGGAGATGTAGTTGGAGTAGTGGCTGACAAGATCTCTTATTTGGTATTCGTCAAGGTACTTGTCATAGTCCTCGTCTTTTGTGTTTTCCTTTAAGTGGAGAGTCACTATTGTGCCGTGAGAATCTTTTTCCCCATCAGAAATTGTGTAGCCCTTGGCGCCCTTGGACTTCCAAAGGTGTGCAACATCTTCCTTATAGGACCGTGTGAGGACAGTAATTTCATCTGCAACCATAAAGGCAGAGTAAAAGCCCACGCCAAATTGTCCAATTATTTCGTGGTCCTCATTTTTTTCATTTAGGTTTTTAAAATCAAGGGAGCCAGACTTTGCTATTGTGCCCAAGTTGGCTACCAGTTCATCTTCAGTCATGCCAATTCCATTATCTTCAATGCTAATAGTTCTCTTTTCCTTGTCAGGTCTAATTCTTATAAAATAATCTTCGTGGTTGAATTTCACCTTGTCGTCGTTAAGGGCGATGTAGTACATCTTGTCCATGGCGTCAGAGGCATTTGAAATTAACTCACGCAAAAATATTTCTTTATTTGTGTAAATGGAGTTAATCATTAAGTCCATTAGTCTTTCGGTTTCAGCATTGTATTTTTTATTTTTCATTTAATCACCTTTCTTCAATTTTATTTTTTCAAATTTTTTCGAAATTTATTAGCACTCGATAAGTGTGTCTGCTAATAATATATATCTTTTCATATAAATAGTCAAATTTTTATGAGATTTTTATTTTTTACATAAAATTTTCTCAAAAAAATATTTTTTCGCCCTAAATTTAAAATTCACCAAAAAATTTTTTACCGTCAAAAATTTATTTTTAAGAAAAATATATTAATTTTGTGAAATTTTTTTAAGCTCTAAAATAAGCTGATTCATAAAAATATTTTTAAGAAGACAAAAAATTTTTATGGGGAGAAATTAAATAAAATGAAATAATTAATTTAAAATAAACCTGCAATTGTTTTCAAATGTTTTCAATTGATGTATAATATAGTTGGTGTTTTAGAAGGGAGGAGAAATGTTTACTGAAGTAGAAACAGGCAATAGGATAAAAATCATTACAGGACACTTTGGCAGTGGAAAGACAGAGTTTGCAATTAACTATGCCTTGTACCTTAGAAGGTACTTTGACAAGGTTGCAGCAGTTGATCTTGATATTATTAATACATACTTTAGACTGAGAGAGAAAATGGATTTTTTGAGCGAACACGGCGTGGAATCCTTTTCATCTAGTATGCGTGAAAAAAATGCCTTGGATATACCAGCAGTTGATGCGGCAATTTTAAAACCACTTGAAAATAAAAACTACAGAGCTGTATTAGATGTTGGCGGCAATCCTAAGGGTTCACTTTCTCTTGGCAGGTATAGAGATATTTTAAAAAGAGAGGGCTACGACCACTACTTTGTCATCAATAGGAATAGACCAGAGACTAAGGACTTTCAGTCTGTGAGAGATTTCATTGGACAAGTGGAAGGTCATTCACAAACCAAGGTGACGGGAATAATTAACACTACTCACTTTTTGAAGGAGACTAAAGCAGAGGATCTCTTGTATGGCGATGAGCTTGCCAGAGAAGTTTCAGAGAAGTTAAACCTTCCCTATGTCTATGCAGTCTGCCTAAGAAGCATTGAGAAGGAAGTTAGGGCTTTAAATTTAGCAGCAGAAGTTTTTCCAATAGACTTATATTTTAGAGAAGATTGGATGTTATAGGAGGTAAATAATGGCTAAAGGAAGAGTTGAGTTTGAAAGCGACAGATGTAAGGGTTGTGGACTATGCGTAACTGTATGTCCTAAAAATGTAATTGAAATTGATGTGGACACTATTAACAAAAAGGGTTATGCACCTGCAATGGCAAAGAGACCAGAAGATTGTATTGCTTGCCAAAACTGTGCAATAACTTGTCCTGATTCAATTATTACAGTTTATAAAATTTCTTAAGGGGTGTTTACATGACAAAAGTACTTATGAAGGGAAACGAAGCAGTTGGTGCAGCAGCTATAGAAGCTGGTTGTAAATATTTTTTCGGTTATCCTATTACTCCTCAATCTGAAATTCCTGAATACTTATCAAGGGAACTTCCAAAGGTTGACGGATGTTTTTTACAAGCTGAGTCTGAAGTTGCAGCTATAAATATGCTTTATGGTGCTGCAGGAGCTGGAGCAAGAGTTATGACTTCATCTTCTTCTCCTGGAGTTTCACTAATGCAAGAAGGTATTTCTTATATGGCAGGGGCAGAACTTCCTTGCGTAATCGTAAATATGATGAGAGGCGGTCCAGGACTTGGATCTATTCAACCTTCTCAAACTGATTATTTCCAATCAACTAGAGGCGGCGGAAATGGTGACTACAGAACTATTACTTTGGCACCATCTTCTGTGCAAGAACTTGTAAATTTAATTGAACTTGGCTTTGACCTAGCAGACAAGTACAGAAATCCTGTAGTTATTATGAGTGACGGTGTACTTGGACAAATGATGGAACCAGTTGAATTTGGAATGCAAGAAAAAATGGATCTTCCTGAAAAAACTTGGGCAACAAGAGGCAAGGGAAAGAATCATGGCGAAAGAAATATTATAAACTCAATTTATCTTTCTGCTGATGAACTTGAAGAACACAACAAACACTTAATTGAAAAATATAGACAAGTTACTGAAAATGAAATTAGAGTAGAAGTTGATGGAATTGAAGATGCTGATTTAGTTATCAGTGCCTATGGAACTACTGCTAGAATTGCAAAGAGTGCAATTGAACACTTAAGAAAAGAAGGTCACAAAGTTGGTCTTATCCGTCCAATAACTTGCTGGCCATATCCTTATGAAGCTTTCAAGGGAATAAATCCAAATTGCAAAGACATTTTAGTTTGCGAAATGAACCAAGGTCAAATGACTGACGATGTCAAGATTGCAGTTGAAGGTAGACAAAAGGTTCACTTCTTTGGAAGACAAGGTGGCGTAATTCCAAATGTGGAAGAAATTAAAGAAGCTGCTCTTGAAGTTTTAGGAGGTCTCAAATAATGGAAAAAACTAATGAACAAGTTTTATATAAATATTCAGATGGTTTGACTAGAAATGAAACTCACTATTGTCCAGGATGTACTCACGGAGTTATCCACAAATTAGTGGCAGAATCCTTAGTTGAACTAGGAGTTTTAGACGATGCAATTGGAGTTGCACCAGTTGGTTGTGCAGTTCTTGCTTACAAATATTTTAACTGCGACATGCACGAAGCAGCTCACGGTAGAGCTCCTGCTGTTGCAACAGGCATAAAGAGAGTTCACCCAGACAATTTAGTATTCACTTACCAAGGCGATGGCGACTTGGCTTCTATTGGTACTGCAGAAATCGTTCAAGCAGCTCACAGAGGAGAAAATATTTCAACAATTTTCGTCAACAACGCAATTTATGGTATGACTGGTGGACAAATGGCACCAACAACCTTAGTTGGTCAAGTTACAACAACTTCCCCTTACGGAAGAGACGAAGCTTGGTGTGGTAAGCCAATTAAAGTATCTGAAATGCTTGCTACTATTGACGGAGCAAAATTTGTTGAAAGAGTTTCTGTTGACACTCCAGCAAATATTAGAAAGGCAAAGAAAGCTATTAAAGAATGTTTCAAATATCAACTTGAAGGCAAGGGCTTTGGAATTGTAGAAGTTTTATCATCTTGCCCAACAAACTGGGGACTTCCTCCTGCAGATGCACTTGCATGGCTTAGAGATAATATGATTCCATACTATCCACTTGGTAATTTTAGGAGGGGTGAATAATGGCTACTAGAGATATTATTGCTGCTGGATTTGGCGGACAAGGTATTATGGCAATGGGTCAACTTATAACTTATTCAGGAATGCTTGAAAACAAATTTGTTTCTTGGCTACCAAGTTATGGACCAGAAATGCGTGGAGGTTCTGCAAACTGCTCAGTTGTAGTTTCTGATGAACCTGTTGGCTCTCCAGTAATTTCACAAGCGACAGATGTAGTAGTTATGAACGAACCATCACTAGAAAAATTTGAACAATATGTTGCACCTGGCGGAAATTTATTCATAAACTCTTCCCTTGTTAAAAAAGCATCAACAAGAGATGACATAAATGTATTTTCTATTCCAGTAAATGACTTGGCAAATGAACTTGGAAACGCAAAAGTTGCCAACATGGTAATGCTTGGAGCCTTTTTGCAAGTAACTGAAACTGTAAAAGTTGAATCAGTTATAAAGGCCTTCACAAAAGTTTATGGCGACTCAAAGAAAAAACTACTTCCAATAAATGAAAGAGCAATAGCGACTGGACAAGAAGCAATTAAGGGAGCAGGCTGCGTTGGTGGAATTTGTCAAATCCTTCCAGAAAAGACTAATTCACAGGTTAAGAGCCACTACTCAAGACAAACTGCAGCAAGTGTTGAACTTAGCGGAACAGATCTTGAAAACATCGAATACCTAAAGACTATCAAAAAATATTCAGCAGAAGATGACGAAAAGATTTTCGACAACGAAATGTCAATTGTTGAAGAAGCACTTTCCATTGAAACAGAATCTATTAAGTTCTGCGACAAGGCTGCTGAAATGTTAAAGGGAGACGATGCAGGAGAAATCTTCGCATCACTTTCTCATCAATCAGAAGAACACATCTCTTATCTAAAGGGACTTAAGGAAACATTAAAATCTAAAGAAGATACTTCTCTTGCCGACAAGATCAAGGCAAAACTTACTAAGAGAGAAGATTACGATTGGGGCAAGGTTGACCCAGAAAAGGCAAGACTTGCACTCAATGTATTTGCAATAGCTAAGGACATCAAAAATTCTTCTATAGCTTTCTATGCTAAGGCTAAGGAAAAATCTACAGATGCAAATGCAAAGAAACTTTACGATGAACTTGAATATTGGGAAAACTTCCAACTAGAACAAATTGCTGGTCAGTACGAAATTTACAAGGAAGAATGGTGGGCTGACCAAATGTTCTCAAAAATGTAATAAAATTTTTAAGAGGCACCTCAGGTGCTTCTTTTTTTATGAGAAAAATTTAAGATAAAAGAAAGATAAATGTTGAGAAATCTTATTTATGTTTTAGGATAAAATAATTTTTTCAAGCAACTTCTCCTAAAGGATTTAAGAATAAATTAAATACTTTTGGAGGAGTTTTTTTAAAATGTAAAAAAATTAATTTGCCTAAGTGAATTTTAAAGTAGCGGTTGAGAAATAAAGTTGCAGAAATAAATTTTTGTAAAAAAAGAAATTGTTTTCAAAATTATATTTAAACTTAAAAATAATAGTATTTTCCTTGAGAAAAGCCAAAGATACTAAAAAATATAAAAAAAATCTCAAAAAAAAATTTATGAAAATGTTATTTTACTATTGTAATCTAATAAAGAGTATGAGATAATTCATATAGAAACGGAAATACGAATTAGTTCCTAAATACGAAATCAAAGAAAAGGAGGAGATAATAAAATTAATTTAGCATCTGGGAAATTTGTACACCGTTAATATCTAAAGAAAAGAGGTTATCTTGTGAATAAAGATAAAGGGATATTTAAAAAACTTTTAGATGATTTTATTGAATTATTGTCATCACTATTTTTGCCATTTATTAACCTGATGATATCAACAGGTATTATAAAAGGTATAATTTCATTGCTATTAGCAACAAATGTTATCGATCAAACATCATCTACATATGAAATTCTAAACGCTATCGGTGATGCTTTCTTCTATTTCATTCCTGTGTTTCTAGCAATAACAGCAGCGAAAAGGTTTGAGGTTGAAACATTTACCGCAGCCCTAATAGGGTGTATATTACTTCACCCATCAATGACAAATTTAATGAGCTCAGATGGAGCAGTAACTTTCTTTAATATAGAAGTTCCAAAAGTAATATATTCTAGTTCTGTTATTCCAATAATATTGGCAATTTATTTTACTAAATATGTTCAAAACTTCTGTTATAAAGTTATACCAGAAACTTTTAGAGGTTTATTTACGCCACCAATCTGTTTATTAATTGTTACACCAATAATTTTATTTGTGTTCGGACCGATTGGTAAGGTTGCAGGATCTTGGTTAGCTAGTGGATATGAAAGCATCTATAATTTGAGTCCACTTGTAGCTGGAGTAATTGTAGGTAGTTTACAACCATTTATGGTTATGTTCGGATTGCACTGGGGACTATTCACAGTAGCAATTAATAATATTTCATTAATAGGATATGATACAATTTTAGCTTTATTTGGTGCCCCAATATTTGCTCAAGGTGGAGCAGCATTAGCAATAGCATTTAAAACAAAGGATAAGAAGTTTAGGTCACAAGCAATTTCTGCTGGATTAACAACATTGTTAGGTATTACAGAACCCGCAATGTACGGAGTTAATCTAAAACTTAAAAGACCAATGGTATGCGCTTGTATTGCAGGTGGTGTTGGTGGAGCAGTTGCAGGAATGTTTGGATGTAGAGCAACATCTTTTGCATTACCAGCATTGACAACTCTACCAGTATTTATGAGTAATGCTTTTGTACAATTCTTAGTATCTTTGGTAGTAGCATTTGGATTAGCATTTGTATTAGCTTTATTTTCTTATAATAAAGATTTAGAAAAATTAGAAAATGAAGACAAGAAAGAAAATTAATGTTTGTTTAAGATTTTATTATTAAAATAAAAATTATGGAGGAAATGATTATGAAAAAAATTGACGCACACGCACACATCTTTGAAAGTATTAGAAGTTTTGGTAAGAATGGTGAATTTAGACCACTAGGCAATGGACTTTGTCGTTGGGCTAATGGAGATGAAATGGCAATAATTCCAAAAGGATATGGAGATAAAGAGTTTGTTGCTGAGTCATTATTAAGCATTATGGATGAAAACGAAGTTGAAAGAGCAATTCTATTACAAGGAAGTCTTTATGGATTCCAAAACGAATATGCTATAGAAACAGCTAATAAATATCCAGACAGATTTAAGGCAGCTGTAACATTAGATCCACATTGCAAAGAAGTAGATTCAATTTTAGATAGACTAATAAACGATCTAAAAGCTAAGATATTTAAATTTGAAATTAGTGTTGGCGGAGGAATGATGGGTTATCACAACAACTTTATTATCGATGATCCAATGATGACTAAGATTTATGACAGAATTGCTAAAGAAGAAAACATGACTTTAGTATTAGATATTGGAAGCCCTTCAATGGCAAGCTGTCAACCAGAAGCAGTATATAGAATTGCAAAGAAATATAAAAATCTAAACATTGTAATCTGTCACTTATTGGCTCCTACATTAGAAGATGGAGATTATTTAGAAAAAGCATTACCACTTCTAAAGCATGATAATGTTTGGATTGACCTTAGTGCATTACCTTGGAACGTTGCTCCTGAAAAATATCCTTTCCCAACAGCTCTTGAATATATAAAATTAGCAAAAGATATTTTAGGAACTGAAAAGATTCTTTGGGGAACTGACACACCTACTGTAATGACTAAGTTCTCATACGAAGACCTATATAAATTTATAACAGAATCAGATGTGTTCACTGAAAAAGAACTTGAAGATGTATTTTACAACAACGCATTAGACGCATACTATTTAAAATAATTTATAAAAAGTATAAAATAAATTTATAGACTAGAAAGACTGACAATCCCGTCGCCTATTGAGGCGAGGGGATGTCTTACTTAAAAATAGTAAAACATTGAAAGGATTACGATGGAAGCAAAAATAATAACACCAACTGTTACAATCTTTGATGATCATGGAAACATTGATCTAGAAGGGAATAAGTTGTTAATTAAACACCTAATAGATAATGGAGTAAATGGAGCAGTACCACTAGGAAGTAGTGGAGAATTTACTAAGCTATCTTTAGATGAAAAGAAAAAGTTAATAAAACTTTATGTAGACGAATCTCAAGGAAAACTTGAATTAATTCCTGGAACAAGCTCTCTTAATGTAGAAGAATGTATAGAACTGTCTAATTATGCTATCTCATTAGGAGTCAAGGGAGTTTTAATACTTCCTCCATTTTATTATGGGATAAGTCAAGAGGAAGCTTTTCATTATTATGATGTACTTGCTCAAAAAATAGATGGAAATATCTATATTTATAATTTCTCCGCAAGAACAGGGTTTGACATGAGTGCTGAAACAACTTTTAATCTTGCTAAAAAACATAAAAACATTAAAGGAATGAAGGATTCAACAGCAAATCTAACACACACAAAAGAAGTTATTTTGAAAGTTAAAGAAATAAGAGATGACTTTGAGGTATATTCAGGATTTGACGATCACTTTGTTCCAAACATTATAGCAGGAGGAAGTGGATGCATAGCAGCAATGTCAAACTTTGAACCTAAATTATGGTCAAATTGGGTAAAGGCAATAAATAATGGAAATTTTGAAGAAGTTAAAAAAATTGGCAATATGATAGATAAACTTATGCCTTTGTATAATGTTGAAAAGAATTTTTCACATATATTTAAAAAGTTTTTAATAGATGACGGACTTAATATAAGCGAATACACTATATTCCCATTTGAAGAATTAAGTGATAAGGACTATGAGTTTGCAAAAAATTTAAGAAATAAAGTTATGACTAGGAGGTAATAATGAAATACGCTCTTAAAGTTGATGATAAAGATAATGTAGTTACAGTATTAAGCCAAGTAGAAAAAGGTGAAACTGTAAACTATTTAGATAATGGAGATACCAAGGAAGTTGTAGCACAAAATGATATTCCTATATATCATAAAATAGCAATAAGAGACATAAAAATGGATGAGGATATTGTAAAATATGGTGAACATATAGGAAGAGCTAGCCAAGATATTATTAAAGGATCTCATGTGCATACACATAATATTAAAGATCATAGAGAAAATCTTGAAGAAAAAGAATGAGGTGATATAGTGAGAACTTTTTGGGGTTATAAAAGAGAAGATGGAAGAGTAGGAATTAGAAATCATGTTTTAATATTACCAGCAAGTGTATGTGCATCAGATACAACTAGGATAATTTCACAAGGAGTACAAGGCACAGTAACATTTAACTTACAACTTGGTTGTTCACAAGTAGGTGCAGACCTTGAATTAACATTAGATACTCTTGCAGGTTATGGAGCAAATCCAAATGTTTATAGCGTAATAGTTGTAGGTCTTGGCTGTGAATCAGCTCAAGCTGATATTGTTAAAGAAAGAATATTAGAAAGAACTAACAAACAAGTAGAAACTCTAATTATTCAAGAGGAAGGCGGAACACTAAAGACTATAGAAAAAGCTCAAAGGCTTGCAAAGAAAATGGTTGGAGAAGCTGCATTAATGAGAAGAGAAGAATTCCCAATTTCAGAACTTATACTTGGAACAAACTGTGGCGGTTCTGATACAACATCAGGTCTTGCAGCAAACCCAACAATTGGTAAGGTTAGTGATAAATTAGTAGAAATGGGCGGAACTTCTGTATTATGTGAAACAACTGAATTTATTGGAGCAGAACACATTCTTGCTAGACGAGCAAAAACTAAAGAAATTCATGATAAAATTTATCAAATTATTAAAAATTATGAAAAGAAAATAAAGAATGATACAGGATTAGATGTTCGTGATGGTAATCCTTCACCAGGAAATAAAGAAGGTGGACTTACAACATTAGAAGAAAAGTCACTTGGTTGTATCCATAAAGGTGGTTCTTCTAGTATTAACAACCTTTACGAATATTCTCAACAGATTAAAGGTAAAGAAGGGCTTGTTATTATGGACACACCAGGAAATGATGCATCATCTGTTGGAGGTATAATTGCTGGTGGATGTCAATTAGTTGTATTTTCTACTGGTAGAGGAACTCCAACTGGACATGCTATAGCTCCCGTATTAAAAATAACTGGAAATAGCGAAACATATGCTAAAATGAGTGACAATATAGATTATGATGCAAGTGGAATAATTACTGAAAACAAACCTATTGAACAAGCAAGTGAAGAATTGTTAGATTTAATTGTAGAAGTTTGTAATGGAAAACAAGTTCAAGCTGAACTTCTAGGATATACAGAAACAGCAATTCAAAGAGCTTCTGCCTTCGTTTAATTATTATATTAAGAGCCTAAGGGCTCTTTTTTTTTGTGGTCAATTAATATATAATGGATGAAGTTAAAAAAGATTTGTAATGAAATTAAACTAATTTTTTAATATTAAATTTTTTATTCTTAGGAAGGAGTAAAGTATGCATAAACCAACAGAGAGAGTGCTCCAAATACTGTTGACTCTTGCTTCTGAAAAGGAGGATCTCACTTTAAGTGAGATTTCTGATAAGACTGATATTCCAAAAAGTACAATTTCGCCAATATTGACAACTATGGTTGAGCTAAAGTTTTTATCAAAAAAAGATAATATGAAGTATAGAATTGGAATTAATTCTTTTATAGTTGGTGAGTCTTATATTGATTCGACATCAATTCTTGAAATGATAAAAAATTATATGACAGAAGTTGTAAAGGAATGTAATGAGATTTGTCAACTTGGTATAGTTCAAAATAATAAGGTATTTTATATTGCAAAGAAAGAACCTAAGCAATCAATTCAACTTATGAGTTATGTTGGCAAGTTTTTGCCAATATATTCGACGGCTTTGGGAAAAGTGTTGATCTATAAAAATAGCCAAGATGAAATTAGAGAGTTGATTGGCGCTGATATGGAAGCTTTGACAAAATATACGATAACTAACATAGATGAGTTTATTGATGAGATTGAAAAGGTTAAGTCAAGAGGTTATTCTTATGACATTCAAGAAACAAGTTTAGATGCAAAATGCGTTGCTGTTCCAATAGAAAAAGATGGAAAAGTTATAGCTGCTATGAGTGTTTCTGTGCCGACTTTTAGAAGTAGCGAAGAGAAGTTAAAGGGTATTTTGGAGATATTGTTAAAATATAAAAAAGAAATAGAGAGCACTTTTGAATACACTATATTCAAAGATGAAGATTTAATATAAAAGGAAAACTCTTCTAATTTTTAAGTTAGAAGAGTTTTTGTTTTATCTGTTATTTTATTTAAGCCATTAATTTTCTGAACATTTCAATGACTTGTTCTTTAGTAGCTTCTCTTGGATTTCCTGGATAACAAGCGTCATTTAATGCATCTGTTGCAAGTTGATCAAGGTCTTCTTCTTTAATTCTTTCGTTAGTTTTAGGAATTCCAACATCTGCTGATAATTTTTCAACTGCTTTAATTGCTGCGTCTCTATATTCTTCTTGAGTCATTTTATCAACGCCTTCAACTCCAAGTGCTATTGCAATGCCTTTATACCTTTCGCCAGTATAATCTCTATTAAATTCCATCACAATTGGCAAGAACATAGCACAAGCAACACCGTGAGGAGTGTCATAATGAGCAGATAATGTGTGAGCCATTGAGTGATCAATACCAAGTCCAACATTGGAGAAACCCATTCCAGCAATATATTGAGCTAGTGCCATACCTTCTCTGCCTTCTGGTGTATTTTCCACTGCTCCTCTTAAATGTTTTCCAATTAATCTGATTGCTTCAATGTGGAACATATCAGTCATTTCCCAAGCATCTCTTGTAGTATATCCTTCAATTGCGTGAGTTAATGCATCCATTCCAGTTGCTGCTGTAAGCCCCTTTGGCATTGATGACATCATATTAGAGTCAACTATTGCTACTATTGGCATGTCATGTGGGTCAACGCATACAAATTTTCTTTCTTTATCGACATCAGTAATTACATAGTTGATTGTAACCTCTGCTGCAGTACCAGCAGTAGTAGGAACTGCAATAATTGGAACGCAAGGATTTTTTGTTGGAGAAAGTCCTTCTAATGAACGAACATCTTCAAATTCTGGATTAGTTATAATGATACCAATAGCCTTTGAAGTGTCCATTGAAGAACCGCCACCTATTGCTATTATAAAGTCAGCGCCAGAGTTTTTGAAAGCTTTTACGCCATTTTGAACATTTTCAATTGTTGGATTAGGTTTTATATCAGAGTAAAGTTCGTAAGGAAAATTTTCTTTGTCAAGCAGGTCTGTAACTTTAGATGTCACATTAAATTTTACAAGGTCTGGGTCTGATGCCACGAAAGCCTTTTTAAAACCTCTCATTTTAATTTCAGAAATAATTTCATTGATTGAACCTTTTCCGTGATATGAAGTTCCATTTAGAATAATTCTTTTTGTCATAATTCTATCCTCCTAAAAATTATAAAACTATACGCATTTAAGAAACGAAAACTCAAATACAAATTATGATTTAATAATAGTATTAAAATGTTTTTTTGTCAATGCTTTAGAATGAAATTGTGATAAAATAAACAATAAAATTATTAAATAAAATAAAAAGATTTTTAAGCTAGGTAGGGCAAATGAAAATAAGCTATTTAAAGAAAGAGAACCATGAAAATTTTATCATGATTCTCTTTCTTTAAAAAACTTTATTGTGGAATATACTTTTTATTTTCCTTGCCCATGACATGTTGCGCCATAGTTGAAACCACTGTGTAGACTAAAATTGATGCCAAGTTAGCAGTTACAGAGTCGTGGTCAAATCTTGGGGAAACTTCGCAAATGTCAAAGCTCATTGGCTTGCCTGTTGAGAAAATATGTTTTAAAAGTAAAATTACCTTTTCTGGGTCAAGACCAAGAGGTTGTGGAGCAGAAACACCTGGTGCAAAACTTGAAGTGAAGCAGTCCATACAAATTGTAATGTATAGGTGGTCTTGTTCTGCAATGTATTCGTCAAGGTTTTGAGCGATGTCAAATAAGTGACCGTTTATTACATCCTTACCAAGGACATATTTAACTCCTAACTTATCGGCAGTTCTAAAAAGTGCAAGAGTGTTGGAGTGCTTTTGAATTCCCAATACATAGTAGGCATAGTCTGTTCCCTTTTCCTTGGTGTAGTCCGCAATTTGTCTAAACATTGTGCCGCTTGTGCCAGTTCCCTTTTCGTAAGGGCGAAGGTCAAAGTGGGCGTCAAAGTTTAGGATGCCAAGCTTCTTGTCTTCCTTATCGTCAAGGTAAGTTGAAAGTCCCTTGTAGTGACCAAAGGCAGTTTCGTGGCCGCCACCTAAGACAAGGGGAAATAAATTTAATTCGAGAACTCTTTTTACAGCCTTAGCTAGTTCGTCTTGGCTGGCTTCAAGAGTTGTGTACTTACTTGTAACATTTCCGCAGTCAAAAATTTTTAGTTCTTCAGAAAATTGACATGGAAGCTTTGCAAGTTCCTTTCTTATGGCAGCGGGACCTGCAGCAGCACCAAATCTTCCCTTGTTAAGCTCAATGCCTTGGTCGGATTCAAAACCTAGTATGCCAAAGCCAAGCTTTCCCTCAAAGGAAGTCAAGTTTTCGTCGTTTAGGTCAAGGGGCTTAACCCATTGATGCCATCTAAAGGATTCGTAATCATTTTCGTCGTCAATCCTGCCTGACCATATTCCCATTTCTTGTGGGCTGTAATAATTTATCATTTTACACCTCAGTTTACTTTATTTTTTGGAGTTTTTCCATTTTTAAAATCAATTAAATTGTCCTTTGCATTTTCGCCCATTTCAAGCCTTGCCTCAAAAGTTGCATTGCCAAGGTGAGGAGCGAGAATTACATTTGAAAGATCCAAGAGTTTTTCATTAACTTTTGGCTCAAATTCATAGACATCAAGAGCAGCGCCTGCAATTTCCTTTTCTATAAGTGCATGGGCAAGAGCTTCTTCGTCAACTATTGGACCTCTTGACGCATTAATTAATATAGCAGATTTTTTCATCATTTCAAGTTCTTTTTTAGAAATCATGTGGTGAAGTTCTGGCACAAAGGCAGTGTGTAAACTTAAAAAGTCAGAATTTTTAATTACGTCATCCTTGTCCCTATATTCTATGCCAAATTCCTTTTCGAAATCTTCCTTTCTTGTGCGAGAATAATAAATAACTTCCATTTCAAAGGCCTTAGCTCTCTTTGCAAGGTTCTTGCCTATATTGCCAAGACCAATTATACCAAGAGTCTTGCCCTTTAATTGACTTCCAAGGTAAAAAGTTGGTCTCCAGCCATAAAAGCCACCTTCTCTTGTAACCTTATCGCCAGATACAATTTTTCTTGCAGCAGCAAGCATTAGACCGAAGGCAAGTTCAGCAGTGGAGACAGCAGAGGCAGGGGCAGGTGCATTGGTAACAACAATTCCCTTTTCTCTTGCGTAAGATATGTCTATGTTGTCAAAGCCTGCGCCGTAGTTTGCGATAATTTTTAAGTCCCTTCCTGCATCAATTACATCTTTGTCGATTTTATCAGATAGAGGACACAAAAGTGCATCCTGGCCTTTAATTTTTTCTATAATTTCTTCTTTTTTAAGGGGCAGGTTGGAGTTGTGGCAAGTTATTTCAAAATTTTTATCTAGTTCATCGTAAATTTTTTCTGGAATATTACTTGTAATCAATAATTTCATAAAATCACCTCATTATTATTATTTTAACACATAAATATAAAAATGATTAACAAGGGTAAATAAATTGATTGTAAGAAAAAAATAATATAAAATAATATATGTTAGGGGCGAGTATTTTGAAGAAAAATAAAGTGTTAATAATTTTAAATTTTATATTTTTAATTTTTACTCTTATATCATATTTTAAAAGAGGTCAGAGTATATTTTTGTTATTTACTTTTGCGTTTTTTGTTCAGATTTGTTATTGTTTATACGACATTTATAAGAATAAATATTAATTGCAAAAGACATACATATGTAAGAAAAAGATGTTATAAGACTTAAAAAGGGAACTTAATGGCAGAACATTAAAAGAAGAAGTGGGAGAATATAATAATTTTAAATACTCAGAAGTTAAGAATGTTTTCTTGGCTTCTTTTTTTTAACTTCAAAAATCTTATAATCTCCTATATAATAAAAAGGCTAAGGAGTGATTAGGTGCAAAGTAATGAAAATAAATTGGGGACTATGTCAATCCCAAAACTTTTATTTCAAGTGTCCTTTCCCATTGTAGTTTCCATGTTTATACAGTCCATGTATAACTTGGTGGACTCCTATTACATAGGAAAGATCAACGAAGATGCTTTCACAGCAATTTCCATTGCCTTTCCCATTCAAAATATAATGATAGGAATAGCGGTGGGAACTGGCGTCGGTATGAACTCGCTGATATCCAGGTACTTGGGAGAAAAAAATTATGAAAAATCAAATAGGACAGCTGAGACTGGTCTAGCCCTTGCCATAATTTATGGAATAATTTTATTAATTTTATCAAGATTTTTGCCAAGACCCTTCCTGTCAGCTCAGACCACTGATGAAAATATAATTGCCTATGGAATAGAATACCTTGAGATTGTAATGGGTTTTTCCATGGGAGTTTTTATACAAATTTTTCTAGAGAGGACCTTGCAGTCTACAGGCAGGTCAGTTTTTACAATGCTGACTCAACTTATTGGAGCAGTCTTAAATATAATCCTTGACCCAATATTTATCTTTGGCTACTTTGGACTACCTGCCATGGGAGTTAAGGGAGCAGCAGTGGCAACAGTGACGGGACAAATTATCGGTGCCCTTTGCGGCTGCTTCTTCGAATATAAATTCAACAAAGAGATTACTATAAAGAAGCCGGTATTAGATTTAGACATAGTAAAGGGAATTTATGTAGTTGGAGTTCCTTCCATGATTACCATAACCATTCAGTCCTTTACAATTTATGTTTTAAATAAAATGCTCTCAGAGATTTCAACCTCTGCCATTGCAGCCTTGGGTGCCTACTTCAAGGTTCAGTCCTTTGTCTTTATGCCAATCTTTGGCGTGAACAACGGACTTGTGCCAATAGTCGCCTACAATTATGGAGCGAAGAATAAAGAAAGGATCCTAAAAGCCATAAAGCTTGCCTTTATAACAGTGACTTTTATGATGATTCTAGTCTCATCAATAATAATGATTTTCCCAAGGGAAATACTTGGCATATTCTCTGCCAGTGGCAAGATGCTTGAGATAGGAATACCAATGCTAAGGATTTGTGCCCTATCCTATATCTTTGCAGGCATATCCATAGTAGGCACAGCAGTCTTCCAAGCCTTTGGCAATGGAATTTTGACATTATTTGATTCTATTTTAAGACAAATTATTGTCCTCTTACCCGTTGCCTACATTGCCATAAAATATTTCACAGTCAATGAAATCTGGTGGGGCTATGTAATTGCAGAATTTGCATCCACACTTTTTGTAATTTATTTAATGAACACCTTTGTCAGAAAAAAATTAGAGCTTATTTAAAGCTTAAAAGTGGCTTAAATGTTGAAAAAAATTTGAATTTGAGGTATTATTAACTTAATTTAAAAAATCCTAGGAGGAATAGCATGGCTAAAGCAAAATTTGAAAGAAATAAACCACACGTAAACATTGGAACAATCG
>OGTN01000311.1_pt1 | contig 23188 bp, 23 predicted proteins | sample 1574591 | NCBI WGS metagenome assembly OGTN01 (sample SAMN03295830, study PRJEB24534) | human gut metagenome | isolation source: fecal sample 5 from infant 4 | host: Homo sapiens | place: USA: Pittsburgh, PA | collected 2014-07
GTCCTACTTCAAGACATAAAAAAAAGAGCCCTAAGGCTCTAAATGAAAAATTATTTATAGCACGCGTGTTGCGTTAACATATCTTTCTTGGTAGTATCCTTCAGTAAGGGATGAAGTCATAACTTTTCCTTGTCCAGATGAAGCGTGGATAAATTTTCCATCTCCAACATAGATCCCAACATGACTAACTCCATTGCCTGTTGTGTTAAAGAATACTAGGTCTCCTTCTTGCAAATCAGATTTTGAAACTTGTTTTCCAAAAGTTGATTGTGATGCTGAAGATCTTGGAAGTGAAATTCCTAGTTCATTGCAATAAATTGAATAAACAAGACCTGAGCAATCATATCCTTCTTTACCTGTATCTCCATATACATAAGTAGATCCAAGTTTATTTTCCGCAGAAGATATTACTTTAGCAGCTGTTGAAGAATCAGGCGCTGCAACTTTTTTGAATTCTTTTACTTCTTTATATTTTATTACTTCTTGAATTTCTTTTTCATCAGCAGAAAGTAATGCTTTTTCATCAACTTTTACTGCTACTGGTTTTTCTACCTTTAATCCAGAAAGAATATTTAAATCTTTGCCTTCAACATTGTAAGAAGTTCCCTTATCTTCAATGATAAAAAGTCCATTGTCAAAATCAACTACATTTACAGTTTGATTTTTGTTTAAGTTCAATTTTTTTCCATTGTCACTTCTGGCAACAGTGTCCTTCTTAACTTGAACTTCTGTTACATTATTTCTCTTGTCAGCAACTTTTTTAAGTGCACTTCTGCTAACATTACCTATAGTTCCGTCGTTACACTTAATTTTTGCTGTAGTAGTGTCTACTGAAATTCCAACTGCATATTCATCGATAAACAAGCTTCTAATAATTTTTCCATTATCATCTAAGATTGGGCTTGCTTTTACAATTTGATATGTAGGAACATTAACTTCTGTAAGTAAAATTTTTTCTTGTGGAATAGTAACTTTTGTCTTTCCCTTTTGAACATAGTATTCATTACCCTTGTTTTCAAGGATTTCTACTTTTTCGCCAATAGAGAACTCAATTTCATTTCCACTATATGTCCTTTGTACATGTTCGTTAATAAATACTCCCGTATCTTTCATGCCAACTATTGAAACTGCGCATAGTGCAAATAGACCAAGTGGCAATTTATTCTTAAAGGAAACCAATACTAACAACTCCTATACTCTGATTTTATATTTCTAAAAAAAATTATATGCGTACATTTTTTATTGCTCCTTAAGTATAACAAAGTTATTACAAAAAAACAACAAAAAGTTACAAAATAGTTAAATTAATTTTAACTTCTTTGTAACTTTTGTCTTAATAAATTTTAAATTATGTAGTAAGCAAATCTATAAGCCGCGTTCTGTTTTGTCAACTATCAATCTTAGATTACAGTTACCTATAATCTCTAGCAACCTACCTACCGGCAGATGCGAGCAGCATCTGTTATTCCTATTTGGTCTTGCTCCGAATGGGGTTTACATAGCATCATTATCACTAATGATCTGGTGAGCTCTTACCTCGCCTTTCCAACCTTACCCTAGGGCGGTATATTTCTGTTGCACTTGCCTTGGGGTCGCCCCCACTGGTCGTTAGCCAGCATCCCTGCTCTGTGGAGCGCGGACTTTCCTCACATATGTGCAGTTGACCAATTTACTTACTTAAATAGTTTAACACTTAGAGCTTTAAATATCAAGCTCAAAGCTACTTTCTTCTTCTATATAAAAATCTAAATCACCAAACTTTTCACTTAGCCTCTTTTTTATTTTTGGAAGAATAATTTTTTCTGAATAAAAATGTCCTACATCTATTAAAAGAAGGTCCTCTTCATAGGCTCTTTGACCATCATGGTATTTTACATCTCCTGTAATATAGGCGTCTACGCCAGCATTTTTGGCTGCAGAAATAAAATCAGCACCAGAGCCTCCAAGGATTGCAAGTTTTTTTATCTCTCTTTTGTCTCTTCCATAAACTTTTATCTTTTTTACTTCTAATTTTTCTTCTAAAAAGTTTAATAGTTCTTCTAAAGAATAATTTTTTTCAAGTTCGCCAATTAAACCCATGGCTTTTTCTTCTTCATAAGTTAAAATTTCTTTATTTTTTAAATTTAATTTTTGAAAGAGAGTGTCATTTACTCCATCCTCAGCAATGTCCATGGAAGTGTGATAGGAAAAAACTGATATGTTATTTTTTATTAGGGCAATAATATTGTCGCCCCTATAAGTTCCCTCAATTATGCTTTTCTCCCCGCCAAAAAACATGGGATGATGAGTGATAATTAGCTTTGAATTCATTTCTATTGCCTTCTTAATTAGTTTATCAGTGACATCTAAGCCAAGGACAAGGGAATCTGTTTTGCCCTTAAATTCAATTTGACTGCCAGAGTTGTCCCAAGTAAGTTGGAGGTCTTCTCTTGCCCAATTTTCCATGTAATTTTTAATTTCACTTATTTGATATTTCATCTATTGCCTCCTTGGTTCTTATTAATAAACTTTTAAGTTCACCACTTCTCTTTTTTGTCCTGTCACTGTCATTATTAATATTACTTAAAATTTTTTCAAGTTCTCTTTGCCTTTCCCTCAAAAAATCTAAGTAAACTATGTCCTTTTTTTCGATTAAACTTTTTGAAAAATAAAAATCTACTTCTTCTAATTTTTTTATTTGACCAGAATATCTTGCAAGGATAATTTCAAAGTACCTGTCATCTTCAAAGATTATCTCTTCATCAATTATTTCAAAGCCCATATTGTTTAATTCTCGGCGCAAAATATTTGTCTTTTGCATAGGCTGCAAAATTAATTTTTTTGCAGACCTAGCAATTTCACTTGAATTTAAAATAATTTCTGCAATTTGAATTCCACCAAGACCAGCAATGATTATGTTGTCCCTATTTTCCTTTACAATTCCATTGGCAAGAATATTTCTAATATATTTTTCATTGTCCCTTTCTATTGTCAGTTCAATTGACTTCTCCAGAGAATTTTTTGAGATATCCGTTGCAATAATGTCCCTTGAGATATTTTTTTCGCATAAAAAATTGGGCACATATCCGTGATCTGTGCCCACATCAATTACCGTTGCGCCAAAATCTACAAGTTCTGCAATTTTTTTTAGCCTATTCGATAATTTTATCATTCTAAATAATCCTTTAATTTCTTTGATCTAGATGGATGGCGCAATTTTCTTAGCGCCTTAGCTTCTATTTGTCTAATTCTTTCACGAGTTACATCAAACTCTTTTCCAACTTCTTCAAGAGTTCTTGCCCTTCCATCATCAAGTCCAAACCTTAAAGTTAGAACCTTTTTTTCTCTCTCGGTTAAAGTTTCAAGAACAGAGTTTAGTTGTTCCTTTAGAAGTGTAAAAGTAGCTGCATCTTGTGGAGATAGGATTTCATCATCTGGTATAAAATCTCCAAGATGTGAGTCCTCTTCTTCACCAATTGGAGTCTCAAGAGACACTGGCTCTTGTGCAATTTTTTGAATTTCACGAACTCTTTCTACATCTAAATTCATTTCAGCAGCAATTTCTTCTGGAAGTGGATCTCTTCCTAGGTCTTGAACAAGTTGTCTTTGAACTCTAACAAGTTTATTAATAGTTTCAACCATGTGCACAGGAATTCTTATAGTCCTAGCTTGGTCTGCGATTGCCCTTGTTATTGCCTGTCTAATCCACCAAGTTGCGTAAGTTGAAAATTTAAAGCCCTTAGTGTAGTCGAACTTGTCAACAGCTTTCATAAGGCCCAGATTTCCCTCTTGAATTAAATCCAAAAAGCTCATGCCCCTACCAACATATCTCTTTGCAATGGAAACTACAAGTCTTAAATTGGCTTCAGCAAGTTCTTTTTTCGCTGACTCATCTCCTGCTTCCATTCTCTTTGCAATTTCAACTTCTTCTTCAGCAGTAAGTAAAGAAATTTTTCCAATTTCCTTTAAGTACATCCTGACAGGATCGTCTACAGTGACACCCTTAGGCACTGACAAGTCCTCTTTAGTAACATCAACTTCTTCTTCTTCATCATCTTTTAAATCTTTTTTGTCAACTAAATTGATACCTTCCTTTTCAAAGGTCTTGTATAATTCATCTATATCGTCAGAATCAATTTGAAACTTTTCAAAGGCATCACCTATTTCATCATAGCTAAGATTCCCATCTTTTTTGCCATCTTTTAAAAGCTGCTCTGTTATTGATTCAATCGAATCCTTATTTTTTAAATTTTCACTCATAATTGCCCTCCTCTTTCAACTCACTTAACTTTAAATTAATCTCTTTAAGATTCTTTAAAGCATCGAGTAAAAGATTTTTGTCTTCTTCCCCTTGAAGTTTATCAATGTTTTCGAGGATTCTTTCCTTTTCTTTTTGGAGATAATTTCTCTCTAGAGTTTTAATTAACTCATCTACAATTTTTTCATTGACGTGGATATTTTTTATAATTCCTAAAATATTTTCTTTAAAATTTGAATCTATTAGCCTGTTTTTCTCTAATAAATTTAAAAATTCAGAAACTTCCATCTCTTCTTCAAACATTTTAGGTATTTCTTCAAAGCTTGCCCTTGTCATTGCATTGGTAAAATAAAAAACCTGAATTTTATTTTTGATATAATCGTAAATATCATTGTCAAGCAAAGAATATGATAATAATTCCTCTTGTGCTCTAGTTTTTGTACTTTTCACAACATTTGTATTTTTCTTTAGCTTGAACTTTTCTTTTTTCTCACTTTTAATTTTATTTCTGTTTAAATAATTTATATAATTTTCAATTGCCTTGTAAGAAATATTATATTTTTTAGAAAATTCTTTTACAAAAATATCTCTCTCAATGGGATTTTTAATGCTAGATAAAATTTTCGCAGATTCAAGAGTAAAATTGCTAAGCCCTTCTGCCTCTTCTAAATTAAAATTTTCCCTTAGTATTTTTATTTTAAAGTCAATATAAGAAATTGCTGACTTGATTTTATTTTCAAAGCCTTCCATTCCATATTTTTTTATAAAGTCGTCAGGGTCTAGTCCACCTTCTAGTTCAATGATTTTAGGCTTGCAAGACTTAGATAAAAATATATCTATTGCCCTTGAAGTCGCGTTAATTCCAGCCTTGTCGCTGTCATAACAGATGTATATATCTTTCGCCATCTTTTTAATAATTGCTGCCTGGTCTTCAGTAAGAGAAGTACCAAGGCTTGCTACACTATAATTTATACCACTATTGTATAAAGAAATAACATCCATATAACCTTCAACTAATATTATTCTCTGGCGACTGGATTCCCTTGAGATTATATTCATATTAAAGAGGTTGCTTCCCTTGTGAAATATAGGTGTTTCCCTTGAATTTAAATATTTTGGCTTAGCATCTCCAAATCCTCTCGCACCAAAAGCAATTACCTTATTATTTCTATTTATAATCGGAAACATAACCCTGTCGCGAAATCTGTCGATGTAATTTCCATTTTTGCTTTTAGAAATTAAATTTAATTCTAAAAGTTCTTCTTCCTTGTAACCTAATTTAGTCAAGTGGTCGTATAAGTCTGTCCAAGAATCTTTAGAATAGCCAAGTCCATAAGCCCTTATTGTCTTATCACTTAGTCCCCTGTCCCTTAAATACTTTTGCGCCTTTGGTGAGGATGAAAGATTGTTTAAAAAGTGCATTGCCGCTTCTCTATTTATATCATAAAGCCTGTTTCTCTTGTCGCGAGCTTCTTTGTTTTCATCTTTATATTCAGATAGCCTTACATTATATTTTTCTGCCAAAAATTCTACAGCTTCAGGAAAATTTAAGTTCTCCCTTTTCATAATAAAGGTAATTACATCTCCGCCGACTCCACAGCCAAAACACTTGAAAATAGATTTTGATGGAGAAACAGAAAAGGAAGGAGTCTTTTCAGAATGAAAAGGACAGAGCCCCATATAGTTAGAGCCTGACCTTTTTAAGTCAACATATTCTCCAATTAAATCTACTATATCTGCTCTGTCTCTTATTTCATCAAGAACATTATCATTTATAACATACAATTAAATGCTCCATCCCTTCGGTATAAAAATATTTTTAATTTGTTTCATGGCATAGGTGTCTGTCATTCCTGCAATGTAATCTGAAACAATATCTTCGTCACTGTGAACTCTTCCTTCATAAAGGCTCAAGTGATTACGAGGAATTCTACTTAAATCTTCCATATAATATTTATAAAGCTCATTTAAAAGTCTCTTTATTTTAACTTCTTCACTTTTGACAACAGGATCCATGTAAACTGTTTTAAACATATACTGTCTAAGCTCCATGGTTGCCTCATAAATTTCCTTTTCCATTTCAACAATAGGCTTGCCATAGGACTTTTTAACTATGCCAATAATCATTGTATTTATTCTTTCTGATGATGTGTGTCCAAGGATATCAGTGAGATCCTTTGGCAGTGAATCAGAAGAAATTATGCCAGCTCTTATGGCATCGTCTATGTCATGATTGATGTAGGCAATCCTATCGGCAAACTTTATTATTTTACCTTCAAGGGTCTTTGCCTCGCCAGAGCCAGAGTGATTTAAAATTCCATCACGCACTTCTTCTGTAAGGTTTAATCCAATTCTCTTGTCAGATCTTTCTAAAAAATCTACGACTTTTAGAGACTGGACTCCATGAATAAAGCCATCACTTTTTAATTCATTTAAGACAGCTTCGCCTGAGTGGCCAAAGGGAGTGTGCCCCAAGTCATGACCAAGGGCAATTGCCTCAACTAAATCTTCATTTAACCTAAGGGCCCTAGCTATGGTCCTTCCAATTTGACTGACTTCAAGAGTGTGAGTGAGTCTTGTCCTAAAATGGTCGCCTTCAGGAGAAATAAAGACCTGAGTCTTGTGTTTTAATCTCCTAAAACTTTTTGAGTGAATGATTCTATCCCTATCTCTTTGAAATTCAGTTCTAAGATTACATTTTTCTTCTCTTTCATTTCTTCCTAAAGTTGAATCTGCAAAGGTGGCAAAATCAAAGAGCATTTCGTGTTCAAGTTTTTCTCTCTCAACTCGAAGATTCATCTCATCACATCCTAGATTCCATATGATTAATTATAATTTCAGCAGTTTCTTCAATTGCCTTATCAGAAACATCTATTACAAAACAGCCAAGCTCTTCCATAACTTGCTTTGAATAATTTAGTTCCTCTCTAATTCTGTCGTAGTTAGCATATTTTGCACCTGAAGTTAGTCCAAGAGACTTAAGTCTTTGTTCTCTTACAGAAATAATTTTTTTAGGATTGGCAATAAGTCCAATTACCCTATCAACATCTTTTTCATAAACTTCCTTAGGCACAGGAACTTCAGGAACTAGCGGAATATTTGCCACTTTATATAATTTATTGGCAAGATACATGGAAAGTGGCGTCTTAGAAGTTCTTGAAATGCCAACAAGACATATGTCAGCCTTCTTTGCACCACGAGGATCCTTTCCGTCGTCATACTTAACTGCAAACTCAACACATTCAACTTTTTTGAAATAATTTTCATCAAGTCTTCTTATTAGTCCAGGTTCTCTAAGAGGTTCATAACCTAAAATATCTTGAATTTGACGCATAGGTTCACCCATGACATCAACTGTGTGAAGATTTAGCTCATGAGTTTTTCTCTCAATAAATTCTCTAGTTTCCTTTACAACATTTGTGTAAACTATTAGGCTATTTTGAATTTTTGAAGCTTTTTCGAGAACTGGTTTAATTTGTTCAATGCTGTTGTGATAAGGATATCTAATAATTTCATAATTTTCTGACTCAAATTGTCTAGCTGAACTTTTTGCAATTAATTCACCAGTTTCTCCAATTGAATCGGAGATGACAAAAATAGTAAGTTGTTTATCGTCTTTATTCATTTCTCCTCCTAGATAATCTCTCCGTCACAGACATCTACAAAAAGTCTTGTTACATTTGTCTTTGTAAATCTGCCAACCACTTCGAGATCTTTATTATTTTTAACTTCCACAACGGGAAGAGAATCTATTCCCTTTGATACAATTAAATTTGCAGCCTTATAGACAGTGTCGTCAATGTCAACATAAAAAATATTGGGCATTCTTGTCATAATAACACTTATGGGAGTCTTCTTTATGTCGGCATCACCAATCATAAATCTAATCAAATCTTTTCTTGAGACGATACCAGCAAGATAACCCTCATCGGTTATAAACATAGAAGACAGGTCCTCCATAAAGAGACCCACTACTACATCATATACAGAAGTTTTTTGGTCACAAGAAAAGGGCAGGGACATATAATCCCTAAGTTTTAATTTTTTTAAGTCATCGGAAAGCTGTGAAAGAATAGATTTACCTGTATAAAAGTATCCAAACTTTGGTCTAGCTCCCAAAATATTGATCATAGTGAGAACTGAAAGGTCTGATCTAATAGTCGCTCTTGACAAACCTAGTTTTTCTGCAATTTCATCGCCTGTAATGGGACCTTCATCTCTTACAATTTCAATAATTTCAGTTTGTCTTTCGCTAAATTTCATTTGCTCACCGACCTATTCTACAATATTTTCGATTTTTAATATTTTTTGAATATTTTCCTCAATGCTATTTATAAGTGCAAGTCTATTGTGTCTTATGTTTTCATCTTCTGCCATTACCATTACACTGTCAAAGAAAGCGTCAATAGAAGGAACTAAGTCATTTAGTGCATCCATGGCATCCTTGTAATTTTCAGAAGATAGACCATCCTTAAATTTCTTGTCATTTTCTACAAATTTATTGTAAAGATTTTTTTCTGCATCTTCTTTTAGAAGTTCTTCATCTATTTCTGTATATTCAATGTCCTTTGTCAAGTTGTTAATTCTATTGTAGGCGTCAACAAAGTTTGTCCTGTCTTCTTTAAACCATTCATTTAATTCCTTAGCTTTTTCAAATATATTATAAATTTCACTTTCAGGAATTAAAACTGCATCAATAATATCGTATCTAATGCCTTCTTCTTGAAGCATTGTCTTAATTCTTCCAAAGAAAAATTCTCTTATGTTGGCAATAACTTCTTCATGGTCAAAAGTTAGACCTAAATCGTTGATGTATTCATATAAACTTGTTTCTATTACTTCATTTAAGTTAAATTTCCAGCCAGTTTTTCTTATTATATTAATTATTCCAATTGCAGATCTTCTTAGTGCAAAGGGATCTGTAGAACCTGTAGGGATTTCTCCAATGGCAAAAAGCCCAACTATTGTGTCAATTTTATCTGCAAGAGAAAAGATTGAACCCACACTAGATTTTGGAAGAGCATCGCCTGCAAATTTTGGAAGATATTGTTCCCTAATTGCTGTTGCCACAATTTCCTTTTCTCCAGATTTAAGGGCATAGATTTCTCCCATTACACCTTGAAGTTCAGTAAATTCAATTACCATTTTTGTAGTTAAGTCAGCCTTTGAAAGATGAGCTACCCTATCAAGAGCTTCAATTGCTTCATCGGCAAAGGAAAGTGACTTGGCAATTTTCTTTGCCACAACGCCATCTCTATTTTCTTTTTCAAGCATAGAGCCTAATTTGTCGTGGAATAAAACTCCCTTTAGATTTTCTACATAGTCTTCAAGAGGCTTTGAGATGTCATCTTCGTAAAAGAATTTGGCATCTTCAAGTCTTGCTCCAAGAACTTTTTCGTTGCCTGCAATTACAATGTCTTCGTAGTCTCTTGTACCATTTCTTACAGTAATAAAATAAGGAAGAAGTTCGCCATCTTGTGAATAAATTGGAGTAAACCTCAAGTGGTCAATCATTGTTGTAGTTACAACTTCCTTAGGAAGAGTCAGGTATTTTTCCTTAATGCTTCCCTTAATAGGAGATGGATATTCAACAATGTAAGTCAATTCTTCAAGCAAATCTTCATTTTCATGAATTTCGCCACCAAGGGCTTTTGCAATTTTTGTTGATTCGTATTTAATAATGTCACGTCTCTTATTTTGGTCTAAAATTACATAATTTTCTTCAAGCAATTTTTCATAATTGTTAACTTGGTCAATAATAATTTCTGATGAACCTAAAAATCTGTGACCCTTAGTTTTATTTCCAACAGGAATACCTTCAAAGTCAAATTCAACTACTTGGTCATTTAAAAGTGACACTACCCATCTAATAGGTCTGGCAAATCTAATGTTTTTGCCGCCCCAACGCATATTTTTAGGAAAATTAATGTCCTTAATAAGTGAAGGCATAATTTCCGCTAAAATTTCAGATGATTTTCTGCCTATTGAAGAAATATTTGCAAAAACATAATCTGTTCCCTTTAATTCTTTTATTATTAAGTCATCTTCACTAATATTTTGTGACTTCATAAAACCTAAAAGAGGTTTCGTTGGTTTTTTGTCATCATCATAAGCAATCTTTAGAGAAGGTCCCTTAACTTCCTTTTGAATGTCCTTTTGTTTTTCGTCAAGACCTTCAACAATAAGGCTAAGTCTTCTTGGCGTTGCATAAACTTTCACATTTTCAAAACCAATTTCGTTTTCAGTTAATAATTTTTTAGATTTTTCATTAAGCTGCTCAATTGCCATGTTGACAAATCTTGAAGGCAACTCTTCCACACCGATTTCAAGTAAATAATTATTCATTTATTTCACCTCTGTTAATAAGGGGATAGTTCATTTCTTCTCTATGTTTTAAATGTGTCTTTGCCACTACTCTTGCAAGATTTCTAACCCTTTGAATATAACTTGTTCTTTCAGAAACAGAAAGAGCTCCTCTTGCATCTAGTAAGTTAAAGGCATGAGAACATTTTAATGTGTAGTCGTAGGCATCGATTACTATGCCATCTTCTATGACTCTATTAGCTTCAGCTTCATACATATCAAATAATTTTCTAAGCATATCTACATCAGCAAGTTCAAAGGCATATTTTGAATGTTCGTATTCATTTTTCTTAAATACTTCTCCATAAGTTATATTTTCGTTGTACTGAATATCGTAAACAGATTCAACATTTTGAAGATACATGGCAATTCTTTCAAGTCCATAAGTAAGTTCTGCACTTTCAAGGTCTAAGTTAACGCCGCCAACTTGTTGGAAGTAAGTAAATTGTGTAACTTCCATCCCATCAAGCCAAACTTCCCAACCAAGTCCCCATGCACCAAGTGTAGGAGATTCCCAGTTGTCTTCAACGAACCTAATGTCGTGTTTCTTTGGGTCAATTCCTATTGCAAAAAGTGAATCAAGGTATAATTGTTGCACATCTTCTGGAGATGGTTTCAAAATAACTTGCAATTGGTGATGTTGGTAAAGTCTGTTTGGATTTTCACCATATCTACCATCGGCAGGTCTTCTTGAAGGTTCAACATAAACTACCTTCCACTCTTCAGGACCAAGGGATCTCAAGAAAGTGTTGGGATTCATTGTTCCTGCACCCTTTTCAGTGTCGTAAGGTTGCATAATAATTGCTCCCTTTTCCTTCCAATAATTTTCCAATGTCATAATTAAATCTTGGAAATACATTTTTTCCTCCTTAATTAAACAGCTTATCTGACTTAAAACTGCTTATATCTAAATTGTATTTTATATATTTTAAAATAATATTGTGCAAATATTTTTTCCTATTTACATCAAGTTCTTTGATTTCTTCAATATTTTCTAACTCTTCAAGCTTGCCATAGAGAATTTTATTTAAGTAAAGTAAGTCTCTTCTCGATAGAGAAAAGGAATAGGGATCTTGAAAGTCAATTATTCCCTCTCTTATGGAAAAGTAGGCTTTTTCTTTGGCCTCAAGTTTTGGCCTGTAACCTATAAAGGAAAGATATTTAAGCTCAAAGGCAAGTGCTAGGGAAATAGGGTCCTTGCTTGAGTTGAAAAAGCTCAGAGTCTTTCTCATGAGATCAAAAACTTTTTTATTTGCCTCTCCTCCAAGTGAGGATTTTTCTAAAACCTCAAGAAGGAGTGATGCATAAATTAAACTGTCATAACTTTCTCTAATTTTAAAGTTTGATTCTACAATTTTTGCATCGCCAATATAGTAAAAGTTTTGTCCCTTTTTTAAAAGATATTCATTTAGGCCAAAAACTTGTGAGACACTTAAATTTTTGGACCTTGGCGTCATGGCTCCCTTTACCATAATAGAAATTTTTCCATAATTTCTAGTAAATACTCTAATAATTTTTGAGCTTTCGCCAAATTCCATCTCATTTAAGACAATACCCAAGGTGTAATTATTTGTCGTAGCCAAATCTCTTTACCAAATTGTCTCTTTCTCTCCAATTTTTTTCAACTTTAACCCAGATTTGTAAATTTACCTTAGCATCCAAAAGTCTTTCGGCATCTTCTCTAGCTTCAGTGCCAATCCTCTTTAGCATGGAGCCGCCTTTTCCAATTAAAATTCCCTTGTGAGAATCCCTTTCCACATAAATATTTGCCTCTATATCGTAGATGTTTTTGTCTTCTCTCTTTTTGAATTTTTCAATTGATATGGCAAGTCCATGAGGAACTTCTTCGTTTAAATATCTAAGGCCCTTTTCTCTAATAATTTCAGCTACGATAAATCTTTCATTTTTATCTGTAATCATGTCCTCTGGATAGTACATTGGACCAGGCTTTAAGTATTTCTTTAGAGTTTCAATATAAATGTCAACACCATCTTTTTTCATGGCAGAAATTGGAATAATTTCATTAAAAATTCCTTCATCAGCATACATGGAAATTATTTCAAGAAGTTCATCTTTTTTTATAGTGTCAACCTTATTTATAAGTAAAATTATTGACAATTTACCTTGATATTCCTTTAAAATATCAATAATTGACATTTCAGCTTTTCCAATTTTCTTTGATGTGTCAACAATGTAAGTTATCACATCAGCTTCATCAATACTTTCCTTTGATTCAGTTAACATAAATTCGCCAAGTTTATTTTTTGGTCTTTGAATGCCTGGCGTGTCTAAAAATATGATTTGCGAATCATCATCAGTGTGAATAAAAGTAATATTTTGTCTTGTTGTCTGTGGTTTTGAAGATATTGCTGAAATTTTTTCACCAATTATTGCATTTAGTAAAGTAGATTTACCAACATTAGGTCTTCCAACTACAGATACATAGCCCGATTTAAAATTATTTTCCGTCATTTTCATCTCCCATTATGTCCTCTGGACCAAAGGAATGAGGTAAAATTTCCTCCATTCCATAAATTTTATAATCTTCAGTAGAATTTGCAATTATTATTTCAGGATTTTTTGAAAATTCACGAATAACTTGTCTGCAGACTCCACAAGGAAAAGTGTAATCACTGTCCCCAACTATGACAATTTTTTTAATTTCTCTCTTGCCTTCAGATACTGCCTTAAAAATGGCTGTCCTCTCTGCACAGTTTGTTGGAGAATAAGATGCTATTTCTATATTGCCACCAGAATAAACTGAGCCATCTTCCATCTCTACTGCACAGCCCACATTAAAGTGTGAGTAAGGCGTATATGTCATATTATCTCTTGCCCTTATTGCAAGTTCAATTAATTTATTATATTCCATTTAACCAACTAACTTAAATACAAATATTGCAACACATACTCCAAGTATTGCACCAACAACTACTTCAGAAACCTTGTGGATTTTTCCTTCCACGCGACTTTCTGCAACTAAAAAGGCAAGTCCAAAGGAGCAAAGTGTTACAAGGGAATTTTCTGCTATCATCGTTATAATTGTTGCTGCACAAAAGGATATTGCAGAGTGGCCGCTAAGCCCCCCACCTTGAAAATATGTACCTCCACTTTTTTTTGCCATTAAAAACTTTGCCCCAACTGTGGCAATAATTATTATAAGTAGTGACACAAAAGCCAAGTGATTTGGCATATTTTTTATCTTAAATAAGAGTAAATCTCCAAAGGATGCAAATTTGTCATAAAATACTAAATAGGCAACTACTATTGCATTTATTGCAGTGATTAAAACTGCTCCAGCCGATACATCCTTTACATATTTTGCAATAGGATTGTACTCTTGAACAACTAAGTCAATTGTCCTTTCTATTGCCGTATTAATCATCTCTGCAAAAACTACAAGAGTTATAGCAAAGAGCATCAACAAAAATTCTGTAGATGAAATGTCAAAAAAAAGAGATAAAATAATTATTCCAAGAGCTGCAAGGTAGTGAAACTTCATGTTCCTCTCTGTCTTTAAGACAGAAATTATCCCCTGGACTGCATAATTAAATGAAGATATAAATCGTCCTTTTTTCATAAAATCACCTGTATATAGAAAGCTCCTTCATTGCAAGCTTTTCTCTCTCTCTCATTTCTTTTTTGTCCTCATCTTCCATGTGGTCGTAACCTAAAAGATGAAGGATGCTGTGAACTGTCAAATAAGATAGTTCTCTCTCATTAGAGTGTCCAAGTTCTTCTGCTTGCTCCATGACTCTTCTTGTATTTATTATAACATCTCCGAGAATTCTGCTCACTATAATAAATTCATCATCCATGGGAAAAGATAGGACATCAGTGCTTTTATCCACTCCCCTGTAGTCTCTATTTAAGTCCCTAATCTCTTCATCGCCAACAAATGACACTGAAACTTCAACATTTTCATCGAGATTTTCAACCTTTAAGACTGCAGCAATGGATTTTTCAATTAAATTTTTTATTTCATCAGTAATTTTTATATCATCTTGTCTGTCGTCGTAATAAATTTCCATTATTTTTCCCAACTTTTTGACTTTTTAGCCTTTATTACTTCCGCTGCCTTTTCATTAGTTTTTTCGTATTTTTCGTAGGCATCAATAATTCTTTGAACTAAAGGATGTCTTACAATGTCATTTTTATTTAAATAAGTTATGCCAATTCCCTTAACTCCAGCAAGGATTCTAAGAACAGTTTTAAGTCCTGATTGTTTGCCACGAGGAAGGTCTATTTGAGTGACATCACCTGTTATTATTGCCTTAGAGCCGTAACCAAGACGAGTCAAAAACATCTTCATCTGCTCATTAGTTGTATTTTGAGCTTCGTCGAGAATTACAAAGGCAGAGTCAAGAGTCCTACCTCTCATATAGGCAAGAGGAGCAACTTCAATTAGTCCCTTTTCAAATAAATTGTTGTAGGTATCGTGTCCAAGTATTTCAAAGAGAGCATCATAAAGTGGCCTTAAATAGGGATCAACTTTATTTTGCAAATCTCCTGGCAAAAAACCTAAATTTTCTCCAGCTTCAACAGCCGGCCTTGTTAAGATAATTCTATTAACTTCCTTTGACTTAAAGGCGCGAACTGCTGCTGCCATGGCAAGATAAGTTTTACCAGTACCTGCAGGTCCAATTCCAAATACAATGTCGTTGTTATTTATAGCGTCAATATATCTCTTTTGACCAAGTGTCTTCGCCCTAATGGGCTTACCCATAGAAGTGTAAACTACAGTGTCCTTTAAAAGTTCAGAAACTGGTCTCTTCTCATTGTTTTTAATTAGAGAAATAGAATATCTAACATCAGAAAGACTTAAGCTATCTTGTTTTCTTGCAGTTTCAATTAAGTTTTTTAGTAAAAGTGTGGCATCCTCAACTTTTTCTTCCTCGCCACAAATTAAAACTTTGTCATTTTTTGACTTAATAGATACATCTAATTCCTTTTCAATGAGACCAATGTTCTCGTCTAATTTGCCAAAGACAATTGACAATAAATTTATATCATTAATATCAATGGAACTTTCCACTTTTGCCAAATATATACCCCCTTAAACTAGACTATTATAATACCACAAAAAGGCTTACTTTTCCATAGATTATGAAAAGCAAGCCACTATTTATCTAAGACTTAAAGGTTCACCAAAAATTTCTTTGTAGACAATAATTTTCGGCAAATCTTCTTCAGCAAAATCTAAGAAATCAAGGCTCAAACTTTCGCCATTTTCATCCTCATAAAAAACTTGATCTGACTCACATTCCCTTATAAATTCACTGTCAACTATCTTTTTATCATCATTTTCCAAATTATAAGTTTTGGATAGATTGTAAGTCTCTGATAAGTTGTAGGTGTTTTCAAGATTGTAAGTATTTGACAAATTCTCTTGAGGAATTTCTTTTTTCTCTTCTTCTTTCTTATCTAAAAGTTTTTCCTTTAGCTTTCTTTGACTAAGTCTCGGGTCATTGTCAATTAAAACATTTTTCTTATTTTTCTTAGATTCTTCTTTAGAAATCTTTTTATTCTTTTCTTTTTCTTTCTCTTCTTTGATTATCCTTTTTATTTCATTTGCCAAGCTATCTGCATCTGATCTTCTATCCTCGTGAAAATTTTTTGATTTATTTAAATTTCTTTCTTCCTCATGAAAATCTTCATTAAATTTCCTTTTGCCCCTATTTAAAATCGTAAGTAATATCTTAAAAAATACTACGAAAATAATTGCAGGCATAAGAGAAATTATTGCGATAAAAAAACTAAGCATTGGATTCATTATTTATTGTCCTTTTTGTGATTTTTATCAGAAATTTTTGAGATAGAATTTCTCATATCAGTATCAGAATTAATATTTTTCATTTTGTAATAATCAAAGACACCTAAATTACCGCTCTTTAAAGCTTCAGCCATAGCAATAGGAACTTGTGATTCAGCTTCAACAACTTTTGCCCTCATGGCTTCAACTTCAGCCTTCATTTCTTGTTCACGAGCAAGAGCCATAGCTCGTCTTTCACTTGCCTTAGCCTCAGAAATTCTCTTGTCAGCTTCAGCTTGGTCAGTTTGAAGTCTTGCACCGATATTTCTTGCAACGTCGACATCGGCAATATCAATTGATAAAATTTCATAGGCAGTACCAGAGTCAAGACCCTTGTCGAGAACAACTCTTGAAATTGAATCTGGGTTTTCCAAAACAGCCTTATAGCTTTGAGATGAACCAACAGTTGTTACAATACCTTCTCCAACCCTTGCTATAATAGTTTGTTCACCTGCACCACCGACAAGTCTTTCAATATTTGCTCTAACAGTTACCTTTGCCTTTACAATGACTTCAATACCATCTTGGGCAACTGCAGAAATATTTGGAGTTTCAATAACCTTTGGGTTAACTGAAACTTGAACAGCTTCAAGTACATCTCTACCAGCAAGGTCAATGGCAGCTGCTCTTTCAAATTGTAGAGGAATATTTGCTCTTTGAGCTGCAATAAGTGCATCTACAAGAGTGTTTACATTACCACCTGCAAGATAATGGGCTTCAAGACTTGCAATTTCAAGATTTAAACCAGCCTTAGTTGCCTTAATAGCAGGTCTTACTATTCTTGAAGGTTTAACTCTTCTAAGTTTCATACCAATAAGTTCTGAAATTTTAATTCTTACACCAGAGAAAAATGCTGTCACCCATAGTCCAATAGGAACAAAGGACAAAAATATGGATATAAATATAAAAATTAAGACAATAACTATAATGCTTCCAAAGGGATAAAAATTCATAAATCCTCCTAAATATTTTTTTCGACGAAAACTCTTGCGCCGGAAATTCTAACTACTCTAACTTCTTCATCTTTTCCTATGAAACCAACATCTGAAATAACTTCAATTTTTTCCTCATGAAAAATTGCATAGCCAGTTGGTCTTAAAGCTGTCTTTGTTATAAGTACATCGCCAAGCTTTACTTCTTCACTTTTCACTCCCACATAGCCCTTTTCACTTGAGCTTTCAGTAAAAAGTCTAAGCCTATTTATAAGCTCTGAGTTAATTCCCCTTTTAACAAGGGCAATGCCTAATACTATAGCAATTACCAGGGCAATTGCCAAAGAGAAAATAGCAAAGTAAATATCTTCCATTGACAGAACAATTGCTACTGCTATTGCAAGTATTCCACTAATGCCTGCCACACCAAAACCTGGTATCAATATTTCAAAACCTAGTAATAAGAGTCCCAGGACAAACAGCAAAATTTCAAACCAGTTAGTGTTTCCCCTTGCAATATTTCCCCAAAAGAAGAGTACAAAGGCAGCTATTGAAATAATTCCGCCAAGTCCAAAGCCTGGAGTCAAAATTTCAAGCACAGCTCCAACTATTGCTATAATAAGTAAAATTGTGAAAATATAATCATTGGAAAAAAATTTTTCTATAAAAGCACTTCCACTTGCTGCATAGACAGAATTTGTCATAAGCATAAAAAATGGAAGGATGTATAAACATTTTTTAAAATTTTTCACTTTGACCTCCTTTGCTACAAGTTTTGTACCCATAATTTTTTATCAATAATCGAAAAAAACTTTAAGATATTGTAAAGTTTTAAAATATTTGACAAAAATAAATTAATGTAAAATGAAAATATAAGGATTTTTCTATAATGGTTTTGAAATAAAAAACGTGTATCACTTAATCGCAAATAGAATTGATTAAAAGTGATACACGTTTTGGTGCTAAAGGTGGGACTTGAACCCACACGATCTTGCGACCGCCAGATTTTGAGTCTGGTGCGTCTGCCAATTCCGCCACTCTAGCAAAAAAAGAAGTGTCTAGGACACTTCTAATATTGTGGGGTGGATAGTGGGAATCGAACCCACGATCTTCAGGACCACAATCTGACGCCTTAACCAGCTAGGCCATACCCACCACATACAATAAATATATATTAACAAATTATATATTTATTGTCAATAATTTTTTACAAATTAGAAATTTTATATCTAAGATTTTTTAAAGCCCTTGACCTGTGGCTAATTTGGTTTTTTTCTTCGTGGCTCATCTCAGCAAAAGTTTTGTCAAAGCCATCAGGAATAAAAATGCTGTCATAGCCAAATCCATTGTCTCCTCTTTCTTCAAGAGAAATTTTTCCAGGGCAAACTCCTTCAATGGGAATAATATTTTTATCTTCGTCGATTAAAATTATCTCTGTCTTAAAGTAGGCACTTCTGTCCTCTTTGTCTTTAAGATTATTTAATAGTTTTTCTCTATTTTTTTTATCGTCATGCTCTGAGGCATACCTTGCAGAGTGAACTCCTGGCTCGCCATTAAGTGCCTTAACAAATAGGCCTGTATCATCTGCTAGGACTGCATGGTCAACTCTTTCTGCCATGGCAGAGGCTTTTTTTAGGGCATTATCATATAATGTGTCGCCATCTTCAATTACTTCAAAATCCAAACCTTCTATGTCAGATTTTCCATAAATTTTTATGTCAAGATCTTCTAAGATTTCTCTTATTTCTCTCAATTTATTAATATTATCAGTGGATAAAACTATCTCTCTCATATATACTGCTCCACAATTTCAAAATATTTGAATATATCTTCTATTCCTCTTTTTGCACCCCTTAAAAATTCATTTAACTCATCAATGGAAAAGGAATCACCCTCTCCTGTGCCTTGAATTTCTATTAGGTCAAATTTGTCATTCATAACAACATTTAAGTCTACATCGGCATTGGAATCTTCTTTAAAATCTAAATCTACTAAATTAACGCCGTCGACTTTTCCAACACTAACTGCTGCTACCTTAGCTTTCATTGGGTCTTCTTCAAATTTTCCACTTTCTAAGGCTTTTTTTACAGCAATTTTTAAGGCAATATAAGAACCAGTAATGGAAGCTGTTCTTGTTCCACCATCAGCAGATATTACATCGCAGTCAATCCAAATAGTTCTCTCGCCAATTTTATCTAAATCTATACAAGACCTGAGAGACCTGCCTATTAATCTTGAAATTTCGCTGCTTCTTCCGTCAAGTTTTCCCTTGGAGATGTCCCTTACTTTTCTCGTCGGAGTGGAACCAGGTAGCATTGAGTATTCACTGGAAAGCCAGCCCTTGTTCTTTCCCCTCAAAAATGTTGGGACCTTATTTTCAATCATTGCTGTGCAAATAACTTTTGTCTCTCCACATTCTATTAAGACCGAACCATCTGGATGTTCCAAAAAATTTGGTTTTATTATAATTGGTCTTATTTCGTCATTTTGTCTATCTTCTCTCATAATTCCCTTTCTCATTTAATAACATAGCTGTTCATATAGTCTTCTATACCATTATAGATGCCCCTAGCTAATTTATCAATGTAATCAGGGTCCTTTATAGTTTCCAAATCACTTTCATTGGACACAAATCCAAGTTCAACAAGGGCGGAAACATTTTTAGTTTTATTTAAAACAATTATGGCTGGTGTGTTTTTAATTCCACGGTCCACTGCTCCAGTTTCTCTTATTAATGCCTTTTGTAGGCAAGAGGCAAAGTGCTTTTGAACTGTGTCTTTAATTTTAACATTCTTTTCAGATGCATAGAGAACTTCTATTCCCTGTGCGCTAGAATTGTCAGAGCTGTTAAAGTGAATTGATAGGAACAAATCTGCATTGCTGTCATTTGACACAGAGGCTCTATCTAATAATTTGATGTATTCGTCTCTATCTCTTGTGATTATTGCATTGATTTCAGAGTTTTCACTTAACTTTTCCATTAAACTTTCAGCAACTAATAAATTTAAATCTTTTTCATAAGTGTAACCATCTATGCCAATTGCGCCAGAATCCTTGCCACCGTGGCCTGGATCTATAACTATATTTAATTTGTCATTAATTTCGATTTTATCTTTTATGACTCTATTTTCCTTTTCTTTGATGTCTAAATCTGCTTCTTCAAAAATTTTGTCTTCGTTTCCTCTATTGATTTGGTTCTTTATATTTTTTGTTTCTTTTCTTTCAGTATTTGATTGGAAAAAGCTGTCATCAAAAATTGATTTTGAATCAACCTTAGATTTTTTTACGCTATTAGACTTTTTCTTTTTAGTATTTTTCTTCGTGTTTGAGTTTTTCTTAGAATTTTTATTTTCGCTTGTCTTTTTATTATTGTCCTTGTCATCTTCCATGATTGATTTTGCACCAGTTGTGCTAATTTCTGCTCTAACCTTGTCATTGTTCCAATCCACATTGTAACCAAAAGTTTCAGAGATAAATCTTAGTGGCACCATAGTCTTTGTCTCTTTTCTTGGACTACTATATAGGGCAAGTTGTGGTGCTTGAGCATTGTCTAATTCAATTTCCTTGTCGTTCACAGTGACTGTGGGACTATTTATTTGCATATTAATTACATCGCCATTTAAGGTGATTTTTATGCCTTTATCTTTTCCATTCCACTTAACATCGGCACCTAGTTTTTCTGTAATTTCGCGAATTGGCACAAAAGTCCTTCCTTCTTTTATGTAAGGAGAAAATTCAGTCTTAAGTGATTCATTATTTACTAGAACTCCTGCTTCCTTAACTTTATAAGGCTTGTTGGATATACTTACATTAAAAATATTTGCAGCAAAAACAGGACTGATTAGCATTGCTACAAATAAAATTGATAATTTAATAATTCTTTTCATTTAATTCACCTAATTAAAGTTTATATAGGATTAATTAATTTGTCAATATTGTAATCGAATTGTAATATTTGCTAAACTACCTTGTAAAGCTCATCAGAACCTGGTTCAGATAGACTTATTACTTCATCCCCTACTATTACTTCTGTAATCTCATCATCAATTACTTCTCCAATTTTTGTGATTTTTATTCCCCTTTTATCTGCCTCATCTTTAAAATCAATAAATTTATCCTTATCAAAAATCATAAGCATACTTCCACTTGAGATGAGTCTCATGGGATCAAGACCATAAAATTCTGCAATTTTTTTTGTTTCATCAAGTAGAGGTATCTCGTCATAATAGGCTCTCAAACCATGACCAAGAGCAACTCCAGTTTCCCAAAGAGCTCCGTAAAGTCCACCTTCAGTTATGTCGTGCATATGCTTTACGCCGTATTTTGTCGCCAGCCTAGCTTCTCTTAAAACTGAAATATCATCTGCTAGGGATTTGACAAATTTTAATTCTTCTTCCCTTAAAATTTCACTGACTTCATCTTTATCGTGAGCAATAATGCTTGTGCCTTCAATGCCAAGATATTTTGAAACAGCGACTACATCTCCTGTCTTAATACTCTTAGGGTCTGGCATAACTTTTCTATTAACTCTTCCTAATACCGTCGTTGAAATTAAAATTTTATTTACAGCATCAGTTATCTCTGTGTGACCGCCTATTATGTCCACATTTAATTTTTTTGCAGTTTTATTTGCATCTTCCACAATTTCCTTTAAGTCCTCAAGAGTAGCACTTGGTGGAATTAGAACTGTCATTAAAACTCCAACGGGATCCGCCCCTTGGCAGCTAACATCATTTACTGAAACATTTATGGCAAGAGATCCAATATTTTTTGAGGCACCAGTTATGGGGTCTGTTGAAGCTACAATTAAGTCGCCTCCAAAGTCCATTACTGCGTTGTCAAGTCCTGTTCCACTTTTTATTATTACTTCTTTTCTATTTGAACTTAAATTGTTGAAAATATATTTTTCCAATAATTCAGTTTTTAATTTTCCAATTTCCAAAATTAACACCCCATAAAATTTTACAATTATTTTATCTGCATTTCAAATTTATAAAATCCATTTTCCATATAAAAATTTTTGCTCAAAATATTTATTTCCTTAAAGACTCTATTAAAATGGTCTTCGTCTTTGACAAGACCTCTAACTGTCATCTTTCCATTGTCGAAATAATAGTCTGTTATAATTAAATTTTCATCTTCAAGCTTTTGAATTTCAGAAATTTTATTTATAAAAATTTTATTTCTCTCTTGAAATTTGTCGCTTGATACATCAATATCTTCCACTTCTTCAGTTTTTACTTCTTTGACATCAGCTAAAGTCCTTTCATTTTCCTTTTTGAGGTTAAAATAATAAAGGACATTAAAAATTATTACAATAGCCATAGCAAGGGGAAGAATAAAATTAAGAGGGCTTTTCTTTTTTCTAGTCTTCTTTTCTTTTTTCTCCTTCTTTATTGGCAGCTTGTTGTGAAGGTCTTCTTCAAGTATTTTATATTTCAAATTGCTATAAGATGATAGGGCATCCTTAATTTCCTTGGAGTCGCAAATATTTCCAAATAAATAGACTTCTTCGCCCTTAGAAAAATTTTCCATTTCCCTTATGTGACTTATAAAATAATTTTTAAATCTAAATAAAAAGTCTTCATCGATTTTATCTTCCTCTGGGTCGTAGCGAAGATTTATTATATTACTTGCATTTTCTTCTTCCAATTTGTTGTCCAAAATTAATTTTTCAATATTGTCATCGTAAATTTTTTCGTAAGTATTTACTAAATTATTTTTTACAACAATAAATTTTAAATAAGTTGGTGCAATTTCAATAAATTTTCCATTTTTATTCAAAGACCTTGGCTCTGGAATTATCTCAAGATTTTCAACTTCTAATTTTTCAAAAACTTCCCT
>OGTN01000313.1_pt1 | contig 23010 bp, 31 predicted proteins | sample 1574591 | NCBI WGS metagenome assembly OGTN01 (sample SAMN03295830, study PRJEB24534) | human gut metagenome | isolation source: fecal sample 5 from infant 4 | host: Homo sapiens | place: USA: Pittsburgh, PA | collected 2014-07
AATTTCAATAGATTCAATATCTCTTGAAAGATAAATCCAATCCCCTGAAAATTTATCTAAAGCATTTTCTTCATCAATGTAAACAGTATATTTATCAGAATCGATTTCAATTCTTTTACCAGACGCATTAACTTTAGTTATCCAATTATTTAAAACACTTGATTTTAAATTAGTTAAAAGCTCCTCAGAATTAACATAATCTTTAATTAAAATATTTTTTTCAAAGGTTGAACCTTTGATATATAAATTTTCAAAAAGATTAAAATCAAATGTAGAATCTAAACCAATATTACAAGAAACTTTAAAATCATTATTAACATCAATTTCAAAATCAATATTTTCAGCAAGTTTTACTTTACTCAAAATACTTTCTTTAAAATTACTTTCAAGATTTATAAAAAACTCTAATTTAGGAATTACTCCTAAATCAGCTTCTAAGTCCATATTCTCAGGAATTGATAGTGTAAGTTGAATTTTGTTAGATAATCTTTCATTACAAGTTACAGTTAATAAAGTATTTTTAGAAAAATTTATTGTCGTTTCGTATTTTTCATAACAATAAATTGAAATTTCAACTTCTTCATCATGCGAACCTGCAATATTAAAACTAGATAAATTAAAAGGTTTTAAATTATTCATTTAATCACCTCGATTTAGTTAATTGCGAACTTTAAGGCTCCTGTATCAGCTTTTGGCATGTAACCTCTTTTAAGTTCTTTTACAATTCCTCTATCATAAATCCATATAGGCTCGCCATTAGTTTTATTATCCATAACTGCAGTAAAATTCCATACTCCCCAATCAGTTGAAGGTCTATTGAAAATTACCTCATTTGAGTTTGAAATAATTGATTGACCTGAAGAACTTTCTTCTGGTGATTTAAAATTAATTTCTACTCTTTCATAATTATCTCCTAAAAGTTCAGCCCCACCATTTTCAGGATTTCCATTAAATAAAGCAAGATGTGGTTTAACTCCTTGAATTGATTCACCTTTGAAAACATGAAGTAGTTTTTTCTTATAAGTTTTGGATAATTGACCAGTTGAGAAAACAACAACTTCTTCTGCCATTAAAACTGGTGATTCTCCACTTCTTATATCTAAATCTTCAACTAATTTTCCATAGGCAAGCATATTTCCACCAAGTTTAGAATCAGAAATTCCAATATAAGTTATTGTTCCAGCATCAGTTGATGATTGTGGAAAATTAATTTGATTTAAATTCTTTATTTGAATTTGACCATCAGATTCAGAAGCATTATTAAACTTTATAACTTGCCTTTCATAACCTTTATAATTAACTTCAACGCCTTTACCTTCTTCTCCTGGATTTGTTATATATAATCCAGCGTAAACTTCATTTGGTGCAGTTAAAGTTATATTTTTCATAATATTTAAAAATGATTTTTCTAAATAATTTGTAGCATACATTTTTTATTTCCTCCTATAAGTTGTATTGATCGTTATATTTTGCAAAACTTCTTCGCTTTCTAAAATAATTTGGCAAGGGGCTTTAAAAGTCCCTTGATATTCAATTTTATTTAGACCGTTTTTAATATCCACAAAAGAAGTTTCTCTATAAGCAAAAGGTTCGCAAATAAATTCAAGAGTAAAGGTTCTTATATTCGCTTTTGGGAATTCAAAAATTTCTCCCCCTTCATAAATTTCTCCAATGTAAAATTTATCGGGTTCATCCCATAGATATAATTTTCCTTTACTTCCTAAAACCATTGAAATTTCTCTAAGTTCAGAACGTTCTAAAGGTTTTAAAATATCACATTCGATTCTGATAATTCTTTCTTCCCAACATTCAGCTCCATAATCATAACGACCATTTCTTCTTGGAATTTGAATTTTACGTTCTCTTTTTGGTGGTAAAATATAATCAACTTTTACAACTTTCATATTAAATTTTTCAAGAAAATTAATTCCTCTGAATTCAAAAGAATCTCCTATCATTTTTTTATCCGCCATAACGTCTTCTCTCTCTTTCTATTTGAGCATTTAATTCCCTTCCATAATCTCTAGCTTGATTTCTATCATTAAAATTAGCTCCATAAATATTAAATGTTGAATTTGAAGTTTGAGCTTGTATTTGTTGCATTGCTTGATTTGCCTGACTTTTAGCATTAGAAACCATTCTACTTGTTTCAGAACTTAAAAGGCCGTCCATTTCTTGAATAATTTGTTTTATAACAGTTAAAAATTCGCCTTTTTTCTTTTTTAGACCTCCAGCTAATTTTTCTCCGGATTTTTCTCCAACTTTTCCAGCTTCTTCTGGTAACTGACCTAAATTCTTTTTTAGTTTTTCAGTATATTCTTTATTAACGTTTTGAATTTGTTTGTCATACCATTTTTTTGAAATATTTTCTGCTAACATTCTTTTACTTTTCATTTGAAGCATATAAGCGTTCCAATCTCTGTCTGATTGTTCCATGAGTAATTTTCCATATTTAACTGCATCGTCAACTGACATACTAAGCATTTTACTCATTACTTCTGCGTCTGCTCCTCTAGATTCAAGTTGGTCTAATAAGTTTCCATAATTTGCTACTTGGCCAATTTGTTGACTTAAATCGGACAATTTAAGCATTTCATTTCCAAACTTATCTTTTATAACATTTCCTTCAGCATCTCTAACTGTTTCTATTACATCACCATAAGAGATTAACTTGTTTTTTAAGCTTTCTGAATCAGATTCAATTTTTTTAATTGCATTTTCATAATCTGCAACTATTTTTTCATAAGTTTTGGTAAAACTTTCAGAATATTCAGTTAAATTTTTCTTTTTAGTTTCTAGAATTTCTTTATCTTTTTCAAGTTCTTTTTTTCTGGCCTCATTTTTCTTTTTGCCTTTATTATTTGAAATTTCTTCTTCAATTTTTGCAATTTCATCTTCAACTTCTTTAATTTTTTGTTTATGAAGTTCTCTATAAGCCTCATAACAACTTCCAATATTTAAAATATTTAAATCCTTAAGTTTTTGGAATCTTTGTTTGATTTCTTCCGCTTCTTTGTAGGTTAATTGAGAATTTGATTCCTGCATTTTTTTAACCATAGTATCAGATATTTTTTGCATTGCATTAGTCAATAGACCTTCTGCTTCTGTAATACCTTCTGCAATACCTGCGGTTAAATTTTTACCTACTTTATCCCTCATTACTCTAGAAGGCGAATGAATTTGACCAGCTCTTTGTGCCGCTTTTACTGCATTTTGAACGGCTCTTCTAGCTGCGGCTTGAATTGCTCCAGAACCAGACGAAATACCTTGAGCAATACCGTTTGCTAAGTTTCTACCAACACTGACAAATTGACTTTTATAAGAATTTCCAGAACGTATACAATTTTGAAGTATCCTTTTTAAATTCGTATCAACTTGATTTTTCGCATTTTCAAAACCTCTAGCAAGTTCTTTAATAAGTTCTTGACCTTTAGTTTGAAACTCATTTTTCTTGTTTTGGATTGCATTTAAAGCCTCTTGAATAATTTTTTTAACTGCATTATCAATTTCAGATTTAGAAGAAGTAACTCCAGAAGCAAGAGATTTTGAAATTTCAGAACCAACATTTTTAGCATCAGAAGATTTTGATTTTATACCTTTAACAAATTCATCTCCTGCAGTTTGTCCTGATTTACTCATTTCTTTAGAAGCTTCAGTGGCACCCTTTACTGCGGATTTTCCTAATTCTTTACCAGAACTTTCAGAATCGGACTTTTTCTCTTTAGTTTTATCAGCAAAAGTTTTTCCTGTATCAGTACCAACTTTTGAAATATCATTTTTACCAGTCTCTAAACCTTTTTTAGCAGAAGTTGTTAAAGTTTTTGCTCCAGTTTCTACTGTAGATTGAGAACTTTTAATTCCTTTGGCATAATTTGAACCTAAATCAGAACCAGATTTTGAAGCTTCGTCTTTTCCTTTAGAAAGTCCAGTATTTACTGAATTTGTGATTTCAGTTCCAGCAGCTTCAGAATCTCCAGATTTTCCCTTGATTCCTTCGATAAAGCTTCCAATTATTTCTGCACCTTTAGAAACTAAACCTCCCATAGCAGAAGCAATTCCTGAAATAATCGCAGCAATAATTTTAGGTCCTGTTTCAATTAAAGTTGGAATAGCTTCAGCAATAAATTGGGCTAATCCTTTAATTATATTCATTCCAGATTCTAAAAGATTAGGGACACTTTCAGCAATTCCAGAAGCAATGCTTTTTATAATTTCAAAACCAGCTTTTATAATTTCAGTCATTCCAGATAAAAGACCTTTAACAATATGTTTAATAATATCTCCAGCGGCTTTTGCTATTCCAGCAGCTCCTCCAGAAATACCTTCAGCAAGTTTTTCAATTAAATACGATCCTTTTAAATATAGAGTTTCAGCAAAATCAGTAACAATATTCGTTCCATTTTCAAGTAAAGTCTTAATTGCATTTCCAATTAATTCAGGAACTGAAGTTATACCTTCTCCAATTTTTAAGATTACATTTTTACCAACAGTAAACCAATTATATAAAGTAAAGGCATTGACAATTGCCATTATTATTTGTGGAATATTCGCAATTAAAGTTGGTATTGCTTCTATAAGACCTTTTGCTAAAGTTACAATTACTTGAACTCCAACTTTTAAAATACTTGGAAGTTGTCCTATTAAAGCATTTGTAAATTCATTAATAAGTCTTGGTGCTTGTTCAATTATTGTTGGTAAATTATCAGCTAAACCTTGAGCAAGACCTAAAATTAATTGGCCACCAGCTTCTATTAATTGTGGAATATGTTCAATTATTGTATCTCCAAGCTTAACTATAATATCAATCATAGTTTCTATAATTTGTGGTGCATTTTGACCAATTCCAGTAATAAGATTTTCAATAATTGTAAGTCCAACATCTAAAAATTGAACTGCAATATCACCTATTCCATCTAATAAAGTCGTGCCAATTTGAATTGCAGCCTCTGTGATTTGTGGAATATTTTGTGAAAGCCCATCTAGTAGATTTTTAGTAATATTTATTCCAAGTTCTAAAAATTTTGGTAAAGCTTCTGCTATTTTAGTTACTAAATCAGCAATAGTTTGACCTAAAACCTCTCCTACAATTTGAGCCTTATTTCCTGAATTTTCTAAAGAATTTGTAAGAGTATCAAATAAAATTCCCGCTTGTTCAGATGATAATCCCCATCTTTCCATTGCCATTGAAACATATTCCGATTTAGAATCAAACTGATCTATTTTTAAAGTAGCTTCAACCAGGTTAATTTTTAAATCATCAACACTAACTCCAGCAGCATCTAAACTACTTTTCATTTCATCAGCATTAATTCCACGCATAGCAAGGGATAATTTATCAACATAACCTGTTGCACTTTGAACTGAATCTCTTAAATTTCCTTGAAACGTTTGATAAAACGAAATGGCTAATTCTTCAAGAGCAGATTTCATGATTGTAACGTCACCTTTTAAGTTATCAATCATAACTTTGGACATTTCTTCGGCCGCTCCAGCAGAATCACGAATTTCTTGTTCTAATTGTCCCCATGCAGTAGAGCTATCATCTAAAATACTAACTAAACCATCATATAGTATTCCAGCTTGTTGAGCAGTTAAACCAAAAGCTTCCATTGCATAAGCGGTAAATTCGCCTTTATCAGCAAAATCACCCATATAATCAACTAAATCTCTAATTGTGCCTTTAAATTCTTCTCCAGGTCCTCCTGCCATTTCAAGAGCTAAAGATACATCATCAATATTCATGGCCGTACCAGCCATTAAAGCAGAAACCGCCGCTAAATCTTGTTTATTAAAAACAGAGTTTAACCATTCCTTTTTTTGTTGAGTAGTTAAACTTTCCATTCCAAGGTTAATATCATTAAATACATCATTTAATGGTCTCATATTACCTTCCGCATCAAAAGCAGAAATTCCAAGAGCTACCATGGCATCAGAAGCCTTATCAGTTGGGGCGGTTAAACTCATAATTACGTTTCTAAGTTTAGTACCACCTTCGGCTCCTTTAATACCATTATTTGCGAGAATACCAAGAGCAGTATTTAATTCAACAGTTCCACCAGCTAAATCTTTTGCAGTACCACCAACAGTAAGAATTGCTTCTCCAAGTTGACCCACTGAAGTATTAGATTTTTGAGAAGTTTTTGCCATTTGGTCAATAAAAGAATCGGCATCATCAATTGAAAGACCTAAAGCAGACATTGCATCGGTTACAATATCTGTTGCATAACCAAGTTCAAGACCACCTGCTGCGGCCAAGTTTAAAGTTTTTGGAAGAAGTTTTACTGCGTCATCGGCATCATAACCAGCAAGGGCGATATAATTTAAGGCTTCGGAAGCTTGAGTTGCAGAAAATTGAGTAGTTGCACCCATTTCTCTAGCGGCGGATTCAAGTTTTTTAAATTCTTTAGAACCACCTTGAATTTCTTTTTGTGTCATTCCCATTGTTGCCGCAACTTGGCTCATTCCAGCTTCAAAATCTGATCCAACTTTTACCGCAACTCCTCCAGCCGCAGTTAAAGCAGTTTGAACTCCTGCAATTGCTGTAGTAACAAGTTTCGCACTTTTTCCAGCAATTCCTTTAAGTTTTCCTAAGCCTTGTTTAAAACCTGAATCATCAATTTTGGTCTCAAATACCAATTTTCCATCGCTTGCCATTAATTCACCTCCCCATAAAAAAATAAGCCTCTAGAGTTTTTTAGGCTCTAAAGGCTCAATTTTAATTTCTATATTAGATTTACATTTTTTACACTTAAGAAAAACTCCTTTACTAATTGCATCATCTTTGAATTTCAATAATTTTTGGCCACATTTTGGGCATTTATACCAATTATCCGAATAGTGCATTAGCAAAATCAGCTTCCTTTTCTTCTAATGTTCTTTTATCTTCTAAAGCATAAATTCTTTTCATTTCTTTATAGAAGTTCTTCTCAGAATTAGACATCTCATTTTTAATTTCAATGGCTCTATAACCTACAACCTTTCTAAACTGACAAGATTCAGGTAAAGCATCAAATAAAGCTCTAAATTTCCACCAGTGAATTTTATCTTCTACAAGGTCAATATTATAAACTTCTTTAAAAGCTGCAAAAATTAATCCTGCATCTTCTTCATAAGAAAACACAGGATTTTGTCTTTTTTTAGAACCTTTTTTTTGATTAGGCTTTTCTCCACACAAATAAAAATTAAAAATTTGAGTAATTGCTTCTTCGTAATTTTCTACATATTGATTATCAAGGTATAACTTAATGGCTAAATAAAATTTTTCAGAGTCTGAAATACTTTTATCATTCATAAGTTCCTCAAAAAGAAGACCATATCTAAAATCATAATTAATATTATATTTTAAAGAATCTACATAAATTTCTTTAGGTGCACCATCAATCAACAAGTTCATTTTTACGATTTACAGAATACACTTTCTCAAGTTTATTTGCTCTAAATTCAGTAATTTCTTCTGTAATATAAGCAAGTAAGTCAAGTAAATCTAATAAATTAATTTTTCTATCTTGAAAAATATCTTTAGTTGCACCATTACCTAAGATAGTATCAATCGCATCTTCAATCATCATTATCATGGTTTCAACAGTTTTTTCTGTGTTTCCTTGTTCTCCAATTTTCATTGCATCTTTTGCAATAGTTAGAAGTTTTTCAGATTGCTCAAAATTCGAAATATCAACCTCATAAATTTTATCTTCAATATCGAGTTTTAAAGTATTATCTCTAAATTTAAATTTTGCCATTTAATTAATCTCCTTTATAAATTATTCCGCTTTCTTAAATTCAGCAGTTAAGAATTTATCAGTAGAAGTTGCAGTTCCCTTTTCAGTGTTAGAGTTAACTCTAAAAGTACCTTCATAAGTGTAAGCATCTAAAGAACCACCTTCAGTGTTTGGAATTACTGAATATTTTCTTGTTCTAGCTTGGAATTCGCCCTCAGCAGAACCTTTTTTAGTAAAATCTACCACCATAATTTCTACAACTGCATCAGTTCCAACAACTTCGTTGTCAATCATTTCTGTAAGTTTATCGTGTACAGGATTTCCAACAAATTGGTCAAATGCAAATTCAATAGAAGCAGAAATACCAACAACATCAGTAGTTTCAAAAAGTTCGTCTACATATTGTCTAGTATATTCTTTAGGGTTTTTGGAAGTGCTCATTCCAGTAAAACCTTGCATTCTTTCAAACTTATCTTTAACCTTCATAAAAGCGACTTTGTCGGCTCTTTGAACTAATTTCTTTTCACTCATTTTTATTAATCCTCCTTATAAATAAGTTTTAATTGTATTTGATATTTTGCCTTATCAGCTTCAGCATCTAACAAAAATCCATTAGTTAAAATCTCAATCTTAATTGCTCCTTTAACTTCAGGTAAAATATAATTCTCGTTATTATCTTCAATCCATTTTTGAAAATCCTCAAAAAAGTTTGAATTTTCTAATTGCTGTAAAATTTCAGCTGAATAATAATTGATAGTAGTAAAGGTAAAACCAAATTGTTTAATTTTTCCTCCATCTACATATTCCTTATAAATTGGATTTATTGGCTCAGAATAAATTGCATATTCAACAGCCTCATTTCCAATATAATCAACATTTATTCTAGCTTCCTCATCTAATAAAGGACATTTATCAAAATATTTTCTAATAGCATCAATTTTTTTCATTTTTAACTCCAATAATTTTTGCGGCCCCTGCTAAAATATCTTTTTTATGATTTTCTTTCATTCTCTCAAACCATTTATTTCCCCTTCTAGGGGCTTCTCTAAAATTAGCATGCTCATAATACCATCTTTTAGCATAAGGTGTTTGCTGAACGATTTTACCTCCTCCAGATTGAATATTAGGTGCGGATTTTAGAGTTCCTTTATCAAATGGTGTATAAGGGTCCATAAGTCTTATACATTCTGAATCAATAAATCTTTGAGCTGGTGTAAAATCTCTTTTAGCATCAAGAATAAAATCTTTAAAAAATATCATTTTCCACCTACCTCAAAATGTTTCATATTTTCAGAACCATAATCTCTAACATCAACCGTAGTAATTAATCTAACGTAATCATAATTTTTCTCTAAATCCTTAATAGTTGTAAATTCATCTTCAATAAGACCTTTAACAATCACATCTTCAGATTGTAAAGTAAAACCTTCTTTAGATTTTTTAAATTCTATAGGGGTTTTATAATCATCACAAGAATAAAATGGAATATAAATTTTAGATTTATCAGCAGAAGTTAAACCAGATTGTAAAATATTAAATCCTTCAGAATCTTCCCAGTGGACATTTTTTATATAAGATTTTTTATATTTAGTTTCTCTGTTTTCAATATACTTATTAAAAATGGTAACATCACAGTTCGTTAGCATTTAAAACACCTCTATACATTAAACCAGTGTGACCAAAATAAACCTTAATAATCTTATAAATTTTACTGTTATTTTTTCTTTCAAGATTTGCAATTTTATCAATATCTAAAGTTAAATATTCAACTTTTTGTGAGCCAATAGATTCGGATTTTTTACCGTCCGAATCATACTTGGCCACTTTATTTTTTAAATCTTCATCTAAAGCAATTAATTGGGCTATACATTCATCTACAAGAGATTTCATATTCTCATCAGAATAATCAATTCTGTTAAATGTATAATAATCAATTAATCTCTTGTAAAATTGTTTCATAATTAACCTCTAGTAATAATTCTTGCGATTGGAACTGCCTTGTGGTTTATAGTATCTCCATCAGAAGCAGAAACTAAAGACCAGTTTGTTCCATTTTTAAGTTCTTCATCAGTAGGTGATAAAGAAGCCATTTTCTTATTAGTAAATGAAATTCCATAAGGGGCAAAACAATTTCTTTGTCTTGAATAAAGAGTATCTTGACCACCATTTACCTTTGGATTTCTATCCATTTCAAATGGAACTTTAACTCCAGCATTAGTAAGTTCAAAAGCACCTTTACCTAATACATAAGTTGTATATGCAGTATAATTTCCAGCTGCATCAGTAACTTCTTCAACTGGCATAGAATCATCAATTAAGATAGTTCTACCATTTACAGTTGCCATTTGAAGATTTCTTGTAACTCCATTTTTATCAGTATATTTTAAATATTCCAATAATTGTAAGTTTTCAAGATTAGTTGCAACTTGTGAATGCATAATAGCAAGAGAAAATGATTGTTTATTTTCTCCAACTGCTTGTTGTAAAGCATTGTTTAAAGTTGTAACTCCAAACATATTATTTTCTTTTTCTTTAGTTAAATCTAAAGTATGGGCATCAACAAATTTCTTATTTTCAGTTCCTGTCATGGCAAAAATACCTTCAAGAATTGCAAGAAGTGTTTCTTGGTCAATATCGTCCCAATATCCAGCAACTTGTCTTGCAACGTTGTCCATGAAATTGACGCCTCCAGTAATATCGTAAGAGAAGTCTTTTTCTGTCCAAGCGTTTGCACGACCTACAACAACTCTTGTGTGAGAATAAGTTTTTGTAGAATTGTCTGTAATATCAGTTTTACCATCATAATTTACAGGTTTACCACCAATTAAACCAAGCATTGGTGTAGTTACAATATTTCCTCCAGTTTGTTCAGATAACATTGCTTTAATTCTGTCATTAACAACAATTGCACCTGACTTTAAAAGTTCGTTTCTTTTAAGTTTTGGAATAGTTTCTACGTATTTTCCAAAAACTTCTGCATTAAAATACTTCGCATCAAAAATAGCTGGCATAAATTTTCCTCCTTAAATTAAATTTTAGCACCTGGATTCTTTTCTAAATATTCCATCATTTGAGAATAAGTCATTTCCTTAATATTAGGTTCATTTACAGAACCGGCTCCTCCAACAGAACTTCCTTCAACTTCAAATAAATATGAATCAGATTCTTTCATTGACTTAATTTGATTTTCTAAATCAGAATCAAAATTTTTAGAATTCTTTAGAGCTTCCATATCCAATAGTGCTTTAGCCGCTTTAGGATTCTTAACTTTAGATTTCATTAGAGAATTTTCAATAGAATGGTTAAGTTTTAAATCAGAAATTTCATTTTTATATTTTTCAACTTCAGATTTGATTTCATCAACATTAATTTTTTCAAAATCAGAAATTTTATTATTTGCAACTTCAAGTTCAGACTTTAAATTGTCTCTTTCTGACTTAATAGAATTAATATCTTGACCATTTAACTTGAAAACTCCTTGAATTTGTTCTTCAGTTAATCCTAATTCCAATAGTTCTTCTTTTTTCATTATTTCCTCCTCAGGTTAATTTTAAGTATTACCAATACTAATAGAGTTATGTAGGTTTAGGTCCCACAACCAAAATGGCGGGAATAATAGGATTTGAACCTATGTGTGACGCATTAATTAATACCGCATTACCTAACTCTGCCATATTCCCATACAAAAAAGACCTTTTAAAGTCTTGTCCAGGACTAAAACAAAAGAGATTTTAAACAGTTTTAGGACTTATTCAGGTCACTTAATTTTTTCTTATTATTATAACCAAATTTTTCCATTCCAATGGTTAATCGTTTTATTTCGTCTCCTGCTATTGAATCAGGCAAACTATAAAAATATTTTTCTTCTTCCTTTGACTTAAAACGAATATTTTCATAAAAACGATCCTTGGCTAATTCGTCATTAGTTGCTTCAAAAGGTGATAATCCTTGTTGTAAAGCTAATTCATCTAAAGTCATTTTACCTATATCCATTTTAAACCTCCTCAATAATTATCTTTAAAACTATGTTTTGTTTATCTTCATCATAAATAGCTTCTCTTAAATTAAATTTTACTCCAGTATTAAATATAATTTCACTTTCGTAGTCATTAGGCGTTGCATAACAATGGGTTCCTTTCGGAACGTGTAATTCTAATTTAATTGGTCTACTTTGAAACACGTTGTCTGAAGGCGTAACACTCGCAGAAATAAATCCTTTTTGTTGTTGCGCATAACCAACGTGTTTATTTAATTCTTTTGCAATATCCTCAAAAGCAATATTAGAATCAACCTTTGAATCTGAAAGAAAATTCTTAAGCCAATTTCCATCAACATATCTATCACAAATAAAATCTTTGTGAGTTTTATTAGAATTAATAACATTCTTTAAAACATTTATTGTTTCTAAATATTGTTCATCATTACCTTCAAATACAGATAAATCACCTGTTCTAAGGTATTGATTCATTCTAAAGGACCTCCAAGTACCAACATATCTAAATTCAGCATCATTGATTATAAAGTTCTCCTCTGCAGAACATTGACCAAAAAATTTCTGAGCCTCTTGAATCCCATCTTCAAGGTACTTGTACTCATTTATATTATAACACGTTTCGTTATTTTTTATAACCTTTTTGAACTTTTTTTGTTCTTGTTTAACAATTTGTTCCTTAATTTTTTCAGTAGTTTCAGCTTCCTTATCTCCAATAGCTTTAAATAATTTAGCTTTTCTCTCGTGTTTTCTTGCGGTTCTTTCTAAGTTTCTAAGTCTTTGGTAAGCAGAATGTTCATCATAAGTTTTTCCTTTGTATTTAAAAGTTTCTAGAGTTTCATCGTCCCAGAATCTTTTACTTTTCCCAGGAAAATAAGGGTACCAATTATGGCGGCAATTTACTCCCATAAATCCCTCAGCAGAACCATAACCAATATCATTTAAAGATAAATAATCAGGATTTCCACTTAAAGAAACAATTTGACCTTGCCATTCTTGATGAGTTGGTCTTGCTCCGGCATGAGCGGTTAATTCCATTAAATCCTGATCCATTTCTTCGGCATTTTTTAATGAAATTTCAGCAGATAAACGATTCACACTAGAAACTAGATTCATTTTTACTGCAGCTTCTACAGAAAAATTTCTTCCAGATGAATATTCTATATATTCAAGACCTTTGTCTCCAATATCTTTAACAACACGCCTCATAACTTCACTTCTTGCATAAGTTCCTGAAGTTATATCAATAACCGCTTGATTTAAAGTTTCCTTATACCATTTTTCAAGAGGTTTTCCAGCAAGACCTACAGTTCCAGTTAAATTATTTAAATCTTCAACTGATGATTTACTCATAGTATCAATCATTTTTAAAACCGCAGGATTTTCTTTTAATCTTTTACCACCAATGGCATAAAATTTAGCATCTTCAGCATAAGATTTTAAACCAGCTTCATTAACTAATCTTCCTAATTTATTAGAAGTAATATTTAAATCTTTACTTAACTCTTTTTTAATATCTTTTAAATCATATCCAAGATTTAATAAAGACTGAATTCTAACTTCAGAAGTAGTTTCTGCAATAGTACAAGATTTGTTAATTCTCTTTACAATATCTTTTAAAGTTCTATCTTCTAAATTCCTATAATATCCCTGAATATTCTCAGGAAGTTTTTTTATGTATTTTGGTGTCAACATTATAAATCACCACATAAGATGCAACAGAATTCAGCCATATTTTAGCATAATCATCTTTATTTTTAATAATTATAAAATCATTTAAAATTTCAATCTCATCTTCAACCGGATAATCATAAATAACTCCAGACTTAAAAATAATCTTTAAAACTTTCATTCTTCCTCAGTCTCCTCTTCATCTTCTATAACATCAGGCATCATTTTTTGAGCTTCTTTTTCTGTAACTCCATATCTCCACATTAGATATTCTTCAGGTTTTATTAATCCAACTGACACTTCTTGAAGTCTTATCTTTTGTTCAGATTCTGCGTCAACCACTAAAGAATCATCAAAATTAAAACTTGCTTCATAATTAGAATTTAAGTAAAAATTAATTACATTTATTAAGTTTTCTAAAGTTTTTTGAAGTTCTTTTTGAATATCTACAACAGTAGAATAACTTCTTTGTTTAGAAGCTTTTATTTCAGTTGCAGATTTTTCAACTTGGTCAACTTCTGAAATAGTTCCATAAGCCAGTCCAACAGTAAATTCAATTCTTCTTAAAATTTTATTTAAACCATTGAATAAAGATGAATCTCTAATTTGAGGACTAAAAACTTCATAAAAACCATCTTTTTGGTCTAAACCTAAATTTCTAAATAACCTTTCTTTACCGTGAGGAAGCTCTCCATTTTTCTTAATAACAGTAATATCAGCATCAATTGCAATTTCTGTTCCTTTATATTCCCATAAAATTCTTTGATATTGTTCGTCTGCATCTTGGATTAAAGATAAAGCTCTAGAAAAACAAGAAACTCCTTCAAAAGATTGTAAATCTAAGTTATTTGCAGTTGGATTTTTAAAATAAGAAAATAAAGGAAAATCTACCTTAATTACTTCAGCTTCTTTAATATTTTTCCAATCATCAATTTCTTTTAATGAAATTTTCTTTCCTAAGGAATAATAATTATTTGATTCGTAACAAGTATTTGTTATTTTCCAATAATCATTAACTTGTTCGTGTTCTTCAAGTCTTGTAAAATATCTTCCATTTTTAAAAATTCTGTCTATAAAAACAACATGATTAATCTCTCCAAACACAGAAAAACCTAATATCAAATACATATCAGGTGTTAAGTAATTCATAGCTAATTTGTCATTTAATTTATAAGGTTTTAAAATCAAACCACCTAAAGCTAAACCATATTCAACAAATTTTCTAGCATTTCCAACAACTTCTTGATAAATTTCTAAATCTAAATCAGATTCAAATTCAATAGTTGTAAGTCTCGCAAGTTCAGACGAAATACTTGCGCATAAATTTAAACTCTCAAGATTTTCTCCACCAAGCCAAGGACTTTCTCCTCTGTAACAATCAAGCCATAATTTATAATTATTATCTATTTGAGAATTTAATCCATACATTGCTCTAATTTCATCTTGAATCATTTCTATCACCCCCAGCTAAAAGCTTTTACATATTTCTCGAAAGAATACTCAAAAGCGTCCAAACTATCAATATCAGAAGTTCCATCATCAAGTCTTTCTAAATCCAACTTATCAGGATTCCAAACCGCCATAGTTAAAGCTTCTTGTAAACTTTCAGTATCTTCCAAATAAAAAAATCGCCTTTCAGCGATCAATCTATTAACTATTCTTATTCTATCTACAATTTCATTTTTAATTGAATTTTTTACTCTAATATTTATATTATTTTCAAGTAAAGCATTTTGTAAGGTTTTAATCAAAACTTGCTCCGCAGAGTCCGCATAAATAGCCGTAATAGGACCAAAATTCTTCTGAATTTCTGTAACAAACTTTAAAAACTCATTAACAAGAGAATTAATATCTTCAGGTTCTATGCGAACGCTTTTAAGAACTACTAAATCCTTATAATGATGAGTAATTCCAGTAGCAACAAAAGCATGTTTTGACTTATTTCCTCCGAAGTCAACTCCAATATTTATTGACATGAAATTTCTCATATTAGTTTCATAATCTGAAATATTATCAACAAATTGTCTATAAATTAAACCTTCTGCAACACTTCTTAAACCTAAAATATCTCTTCTATACCAAACGCTATTCTTATCATATTGAGCTTTTATTTCATTTCTTCTTTGTTCTGAAATATTTATATTATCATCAATAGTAAAATGTTCATAATTTACCTTTAATAAATCATTTCCAATGTAATTATCTATATAATCCGTATAAATCCAATGTTTAGGGTGCGATGGGTTCAAATCCCAAAAGAATTTTCTTGTTTTTGCTGCGGCCGTTCTATTAAAAGCTTCTTTAATAGTGTCATTATGATGAAGATTTATCTCTGTTGCAATCCACATTCCATACGAGTTACCTCTTATTTTTTTAAATGAATCAGCTTTAGCTCCACCTGCAAAAATAACAATCTTTTCCTTATTTCCAGTATAAGGACCTTTAATTATTAAAGCCTCATTATCTTTATATTTAGACCATTTACATTGACCTCTAAAAATATATTCAAGACCAAAACCATTAGCATCTCCAATATTTAATTTAGCATTTGCAACAGTAGAACCAGTAGCAAGATGAATCCTATCTTCTGATAACATCAAATCGTGAGCAAAAGCAAAAATATTATCAACTGTTTTACCAGCACGAACGGCTCCTTCTGCTATATTATAGGTATTATCTAAACAAGACCTTATATAATCAATATGTTTTTTTGAGAAATTAAAATTAATCGTCTTCTTTTTTGCCATAAATAGCCTCTTGAATTCCAGACAAATCTTCAATTTCTTGATTAATTCCCTTTAAAGTATCAATTTCAACCTTTAATTTCTCAACTTTTAGGATTTGCTCTTCAGTAGTAATATGTTTGTTAATAAGTTCTTCATATTTACTAATCATATTAGTTAAATTTGTCATAGCTCTTGCTTGAGAATTTAAAAATCTCTCTTGACGGTCCCAAGCAAATTGAATTTCAAATTCTTCTTGGGTCATTCCATTAGGAAGTTCCTTAAAAGATTTTAATTCTTTAGCTAAATCCTTTTTAGATTTAACTTCCATAATTGTTTGAGCTCTTAAAATTGCTGCATATTGTATCTTAATGTTATCCCATAGAATCATCTCAGAATTTAAATCTTCGATTCCATTAACAATTTCCATGGTTTCATCAGGTAAATATTTAGCAAATAAACCGTTTCTTTCACCATTTTTTCCAGCATTATATTTTTTTGGACCAGTAGAACAACCTCCGTGCCATTTACATCTTCCGCTTCCAAGGTGATCCGTTCCATATCCAGCTGGCAATTTACAAGTCTCTTCCTTGTTTGTCTTTTTAGCTCCACAAACATTGGGTTTGAGCTGTTTAGACAATGTTTTTCACCTCTTTTTATAGTCATTTGATTACTAATCAATCATTTGATTACACAATAAAAAAAGACTTTCCCTCTGAAAGCCTTTTATACTAATACTATTATACTATGTTATTAAAGGAATTAACACCCCTTTGATGAAGGACTTGGGCCCATTTATAAGTTATTTTCATACTTTTAGCAACTTCTGTTAATTTCATTCCCAAAACATATCTTCTATAAATCAAAACTATTTCATTTTTATTTTCCATTTTTATAATTTTTTTAATGATTTTTCGTTTTAATTTCGCAAATTCCACACTCTCGTTTAAATATTCGTTCTTCATTTCTATAAGTTCTAAAATTAAATCTTCATTGTTAACCTGTTTTGAAGTTTGGACAACAATGGGATTTAATTCCTTATTTATTTTTGTGATTAAAGTTTCCAATTTCACAATCTCTTCTTGCAAAATTTTCATCTTCTCTTTAAAAACCAAAATCTCATTTAATTCATCCATAACATGCTTTAAACTCACTTTCTTTTTTACTCATTAATTTATATTAACAAGAATTAAAAATCCATTCTACCTATCTTCTGGTTGTCCTGGTAAATATCCAAGACAAAAAACACCCTAAAAAATCACGAAAAACTCAAAAAAGATTGTTAAATTTTTAACGCTCCCTATATAGTTACAGGTTACTCTTTCTCTATATACTATATATTTATTTATATTCTTTTTTGCACTATTTTTTAAAATGTTCTAAGTATGCAGAAAAACAGTAAAAGAGTAACCTTTTTTCCTTAAAGTATTGGAATCTACACATCTATTGAGGTTACTCTTTTCAAAAAAGCATCAAAAAAGAGTAACCGGCCAATTGTTAACGAAGATTGAAATTCCAATACCTAGAGTGGGTTACTCTTTTATTTTTAAAAGGGTAACCAAAGAGTAACCTTTTTATCAATTTGTATCTAAACATATTCAAATGGACTGTATTTATTTTGTACAATGTTTTATTCTGTTAATCTATAAATACAAAAGGTTACTCTTTCACAAAACCATCACATAAAAGGTTACTCTTTTTTCTGTATCTAAGTTTATCTAAATGTATCTAAACATTTACCAAACCATGCTCAGGTTTAACTATCTTTATCTAAGCACTCAAGGTTACCCTTTTATATATCTATGTTTAATTAAATATAATTATTTATTAAAAGAGTAACCTTTTTTCTTTATCTAAATTTATCTAATTTTAACCAGTTGTTAGTTTATCTAAATTTATTTAAATTTAACTATTTGTAAAAATTGCTTTATCTAGATTTATCTAAACATATCCATTTGTAAAATAATTTTTTGTCAAAAAATAATAATTTTCACAAATCCATCACAAATCCATCACAATCCCGTGCTCCCGAAGGCTCCAGTGCCTCTAGAATTATCCAAATTTTCAGTAAATTCAGCTAAAACTACAGGTAAAATTACCAATTGACCGATCTTTTTGTTCATATTTATGATAATTTTTTCATTAGAATTGTTAGTTAAAATCGCATGAATTTCTTCTCTATAGCCTGAATCTATAGGGGCAAGCTCAGAAACTAATCCTCTACTGGATAAACCAGACTTTGGAAAAACAAATCCAACATAACCGTCTGGAATTTCAAGACCAATTCCAAGAGGAACTTTTACAGTCTCTCCTGGATTTATAACATAATTATTTAAACTAAAAACATCAGCCCCAGCATCATTATAATGAGCTCTATCGGGTTTAATTCCACCAAAATTTAATAACTTAATCTTCATATTCCACCTCTAAATTTTCAATCCAGTGATAATCATCATAATTTAATTCATTTTTTAAAGCTTCTTTAAATCTTTCAATGAATTTTTTATCATATTCTTCCTTATTTTCTCTATATGCTCTAAGTTCTTCTTCGCTCGCAAGTTCTATTTGTTTTTCTATATTTTGAATAACATCAAATTTAACTTTCAGTTTCATCTTCTACCTCTATTCTTAAAAATTTAATTCCATTATTTCTACCACTCTGTTTATTGTGCATATTACTATATACTGCTTTAGGGGTCATACCATACATTCTTGCAAGTTCTGCTGCAGTATCAGAAACACACAACGGAAGTTCATATTTATCTGGTGTTACCCCCATGTAAAGAATCATTTTTTTAATAAATCCTCAATGCAATAATCATTTAATACTGGAAAAACAAAATCCAAGTTCACTAAAGAAGCTGTATCTCCAGTATGAAACCATACGAATCCATGATGGTCCTCTTCTCGAATTCTTTTAATTTTTCCAATTTCGCAGCCATCTGATTTAATATAAACTATTAAATCTCCTTCTTTAAACTTCATAAAGCACCCCTAAATTTTTACATTTTTCAATAATATTATCTTTATTGACTGTTTTATATAAATAATCGACATTTTCAATTAATTTCATGATGTTAACCTTATAATTAACATTGTCATTTTTTAAATCAGATAATTTTTTCATATCTCTCTCGTAAATGTGCATAGAGCCAACAAAATGTGTCCACCAACCAACATCACAATTTAATCTATTTGCAATATATTTTTGAAGTTCTGTAAAAAATATTGCATCGTAAGGAAGTCCAAAATATAAATCATTACTTCTCATTACTGTAGTCATATTTAAATAACCATTTCTTAAAATAAATTGAATTGAAATAGTACATGGTTCATCTTTAGTTTCAATAACATTTTTATTTGCAGAATTGATATTTAAAACGGCTCTCCTAGAATTAGGGTCTTTTTTTAATAATTCAATTATTTTTTCAATTTGGTCGAAGTCATATTTTTCTTTTAGGATAAAACCATAAGCAGAATTATTTGTAACTCCATCATCAGAAATTTTATTCCACATATCTCCAAATTGACCAATAAATTCAGTAGAATTTGAACCTGAAAAATACCATATTAATTCAGCCAATGCGTATTTATAAGAAATACCTCTAAGATTAATGATGTTATTATTAATAACATCATTTACAGTAAAAATTACATTAGTTAATTCTTTAGTATTACCTACAGTTCTTCCGTTCTTTAAAATAACATTTACATAATGTTTATACATTTGATTTATGTTTTTAAATTTCATATTCCATCACCCATAAACAATTTCTTGCTTTACTAGCATCTATCATTGGTGCCATTAAATTACTTAATAAATTAGAATCATAATACTCGTTTAATTTATTAAAAGCTTCTAATCGCCACCCTGTGAGCTCTAATTTATAATCCTTTTGGCTTGCAAATGTTCCGAATCTATGTTTAACTTTAAAATATTTTTCCAATTTTCCAGCAAGTTCAAAATGGTCCCATTCTCCAACCTCTAATTCTCCTTTACTGTTAGTAAGCATGTGGTTTTTTGCAGCTCCTACAGAAGGGTCATAATTAGGTGTAGATAAAAATATTTTAGTTCCTGGTTTACAATGTTTAACAATATTTTCTAAATAAGCATCTAAATTTTCGTGGCCAATGTGTTCTACAACTTCAAAACTTGTAATAATATCAAATTTTTCTTCTAAGTCAAATGGTTTACATAAATCCTTAACTAGAATTTCAACAAAATCTAGATTTTTTAATTTTTCAGGAACCTTATCTCTAATATCAATTCCTACAAATTTTTCAGGCCTATATCTATTTCTATAAAATACCTCAATCATTTCTCCAGAACCACAGCCCATATCTAAAATTTTTTGGCCGATCTTCGCATTTTTCAAAACGTGGGTCCATCTAAAATAATGAGCAAACTGGTCTCTGTGGTAAATATGTTTCTCAAATTCATTTTGTGGTGTTAACTGTGTTTTATTATACATTTTGCTTCCTCCAAGGTTTCATCTATTCCGTGTTTACTTGTATTTATAACTGGAATATTATATTTTCCAGCATATTTTAAAAATTCATTATTTATATATTCTAAATTTTTTCTAACAACTGAAAATTCATCTTGTTTTAATCTAAAATTTATAGTATCAATAGCAGCAGTTAAAATTATTATATGAATATTAAGTTCTTTAGCTTTTGCCATCAAATAATCTAACTCATATTCTTTTAACTTTTGAGGTCTATTAAATATCTTTGGATAAATCATTTCTCCAATTAAATTTCTATCAAAAATTACATCATCTTTTCTTAAGAATTGATAGTAAAAATCCAAGTCGTTTGGGTCTTTATTTGAAATATGAATTTTTCCAAGATTAAATTCTTTAGCTAAACCATCAACTAAAGTTGTTTTTCCAGTACCATCACAACCTTCAATTATTATTCTCATATTCAACCTCCTTTTGTAAATATTCAAGCCAATATTCCCTTGAATATTGAGTATTTTCTACTAGAAAATCTAATAAAGAATTAATATTTTGTGTTATTTTTTGAAAATTATTCACGTTTCTCAATCTCCTGTAAAGTCATCATAGAATAATTTGCTAAATCAATTAAAGTATCTTTAATTGCATCTATATTATTTGTTTTAACTAAGGCTTTTAATCTATTTGACTTATGAAGTATTTGAGTAATAGCGCTAATTGGACCTAATTCATCATAAAGTTCTGAAAAACTGTTCCCATATAATCTATTTTTTTCTTCATAAATTTTTACTAACCTATCAGCGATTTCTTTCAATTATCTCAACTCCTGTTTCTTCATTAATTGTTTTTACAATATCGTTAATATTTAAATAACCTTTACTTATAGAATCGTAAAGCTCAACAAAAGCATTATAAAAATCTAAAAGTCTCTTTTGACCAAAACCAAATTCATCACGAAGAACCATCATTGGAACTGCCATAGATAAATCTGTGGCTCTTTTGATTGCATCAGCTCTTCCTTTGTCATATCCCTTTTTTATATATCCTTGAATATCATCATAAGTCACATTATAAGTTGGTGTCATATTCAGTTCCTTCTATTAATTCATAAATATCTACATCTAAAGCTTTTGTAATTCCTAAAATTGTTCTTAAACTTATATTTTTGAGTTCTTTTCCACGAATTATTGCAGACAATCTTGGTTGTTCTATATCCATGGTTTCAAGTATATCTACTTGTCTTATATTTTTTTCTCTCATTATTTTTTGAATTTTTAAATATAGCATCATTTTTTTACAAAAGTTTTAAAAACTTTTCCCCCTATCTTTTTATTAACAATCTCTAAATCTAAATTACTTTTAATATATTGACTAAGTTTTGTATGGCCAACTGGATTATTTCCATTCATAAGACAAAATTCTTTATAAGCTTTATAAACATCTTTTGTAGATTTATTTTCAGGATTTACTTCTTCTAAAAATTCAATCATGGGATTATTTGTAATTTCATAATCTCTAAGTTCTCTTTCAACCTTTTCAGAAATAGTAAAACCATTAGTTAAAACTCTTTTTAAACCTTCTAAACCTAATTTAATTAGATATTCAATACTAGATTCTTGTCTCAATTTATATTTAATAAAGGGATCAAAATCAGGGTCTGACTTTGAAAATCTTGCATTAAAAGGAATAATAATTAACCTATTCATAATGGCCGACGAATCTTGGCCCGAACCAATCCTTGGAATATTATTTGCAGAGAAAATTAATTTAGAATAATTATTAAAATCAAAAGGGTCTTGACCTTTTCTTTCAACGTTTAATCTATCTCCTGAAACTAATTTTTTAAATATCGCAGTGTCTGGAATATAAGAATCTCCAATATCATCTCCAATATTTGCAAGTTTTCCAAAAAGTTCTGCGGTCTTAAATCTTTGGTCTAATTCCTTTAAGTCTAAAGAACTAATATTAGAATCTCCTAAAATATAAGCTATTAAATCTAAAAATGTAGATTTACCATTCTGAGTTCCTCCTATTAAAACAAAAGCTTTTCTAAGTTCATTTCTTCTAAAGAAACAATAACCTATCATTTCTTCTAATAAGGCTCTTATTTCTTTATCTCCACAAGCTAATTTATTAAGGGTTTTATCTGTAAGTTCGTTATAAGCCTCAGAATCATAATTCCAATCAATTAAATTAGTAATAATATAATCAGGACTAAATTCTAAAAGCTCTCCCGAAGTTATATCGAAAATTCCATTTTTAAAAACGATTAAGTTTTCGTCGTGGCTTTCTTTAGATTCAGCAAGCAAATTTATATATTTTAAAGTCTCGCTTCTTCTTGCAGAGCTAAGTCTTGGAATATGCTCAATCATTTTTTTCTCAATATAGTCATCATTATTAAAATAAACTCCATTATGATAAACGTGTAATTGATTATTTAACTT
>OGTN01000316.1_pt1 | contig 22907 bp, 18 predicted proteins | sample 1574591 | NCBI WGS metagenome assembly OGTN01 (sample SAMN03295830, study PRJEB24534) | human gut metagenome | isolation source: fecal sample 5 from infant 4 | host: Homo sapiens | place: USA: Pittsburgh, PA | collected 2014-07
AAAACCTGGAAACTGTAAGCCCTAAAATGAATTCACTTTTGCAGACAAAATTTGCAATGTTGGGAGATATTGAGAAGGAAATTTTGAGTGTTGTGTCGGCCTTTTATGGAGATGTAAATATTAATAATATTTTAAATTTATTAGACTATAAAGCTTTCGATGTTGTAAATGGAATAAATAATTTAACAAGATTAAATATTCTTGAGGAAAGAAATACTAAAAATGGAGTGTTCATATATTTTACAAATAGTCTTTATAAAAATTATATTTATAATGGTTTAAGTGAAATCTCAAAACAAGTTATTCACGCTGAAATAGCAAAGATGATTGATGTTACAGATCTTAGAAGTCACAATGATGTTACAACTTATATAAAATTAAAATATCATTATGAACAAGCTAAGGATAAAACAAACACACTTAAATATGAAATTTACATATTAAATTATTATCTAAATTTCAATCACGAAGTATATCCAAGCTTAGATGACTATGATGTGAGTAGACAAGTAAAAAATTTTATCAACAACAACGAGGTTTTGACAGAAATAAACTCCATTAATGATAGAATACTTGTATTGAAAAATGAAGTAACTAATGAAAAAGAAATTGAGGAAATAAAAAAGCTAGAGCTTATTTTTCTTTACTGCAAGGGAAGATATTTAATAAGAGCTGGAGAGTATAAAGATGGCGTAAAAGTTATGAAAAGGGTTATCGACCTTGCCGAAGCTATGAATGACTACAAGACAAAACTTCAAGGCAATAAGCAGATGGTAATTTATGGGATTCAAATAAATGACACCAGTGTAATGCTTAGTCATATTATTGATGGGATAAAAGATGCTAAAACTTTAGAAGATAATCTAGAGATAGGAATTATGTATAGACTTTATGGTGTCTATTACACAATGAACGGAAATCTAAAACAAGCAGAAGACTTTTTCAACAGATCCATTGAAACAATTACAAAATCTGGAAGAGTAGAACACTCAAGTTCAATTAGTGTTGCGGCAAATTATAATTATATTGGAGAGATTAGAAATTCACAATTTTACTATGAGGATGCCATGAACTACTTCAAAAGGGCTATAGAATTAAGCGAATATTCAGGGGCATCTTGCCTCTCAATATTTTATATAAATGCAGCAAAGACTTCTTTCTTCATGGATAATGCTGATGAAATGAAAGAATACCTAAAAAAATCAAAGGAAATAGTAAGAAGATTTGATTCTTATTGGAAAGCTCCAGTCCTAGATGCTTTTTTATCTCTCAGCAGTTTTATTGATAAAGATTATGCTAAAAGCTTAAATTATTTAAAAAATGCCATTGGCGAAGTTAAAACCATAAATAACCCAAAGGATATTGGAGAAATTTATTTTGTAAAAACTATTTTGAGAAAAATGATAGATGAGCAAAAAAATGATTTAACTGAAAATGTAGATAAGTTTTTAAATCAAAACTGCGAATATTACTATTACAGATCAATGGAGTACCTGGATAAGTACAAAAATAGGGCAGAGATTAAATACTTAGAAGATAAAATAATGAAGAGAGGTTAATATGAGTTTTTATATGTTAGTTGACTTTGGAAGCACTTACACAAAAATTTCTTTAATAGATATCGAAAATGGGCGTTTATTTGAAAGAGTAAACGCCCATACTAGTGTAAAAGAAGGTGTGGACAAGGGCTTTGAGGAAGCTTTAAAGAAATTAGATGAAAAAGTTAATTTAAAAAATTTGGAGATAAAAGAAGCGCTTGCTTGCTCTTCTGCCTATGGTGGCTTAAAAATGGTGGGAATAGGGATAACTCCACAATATACTACAGAAGCGGCTAAAAGAGCTTTAGTAGGGGCAGGTGCAAAACTAATTAAGGCCTATAACTACTATCTAAAGGAAAGAGATATTGAAGAGATAGAAAAATTAAATCCAGACATAATCCTTTTAACTGGTGGAGCTGATGGTGGAAACAAAGATTATATTATCGAAAATGCAAAAAAATTAAGCAAAATAAAAAACATTCCCCTTGTTATTGCTGGAAACTCTTCAGTAAAGGGAGAAATAGAAAATATTTTAAAGAAATCTAATTCAAATTATATTTTTGCAGAAAATGTAATGCCCGATGTAAATAGATTTACTCCAGAGGATGCGAAAGAAAAAATTAGAGAAATTTTTATGGAGAAAATAACTCACGCCAAGGGCATGGACAAGATAAAAATTATAAAAGATAGAGTCTTGATGCCGACGCCAACTGCAGTTTTAAAAGCAGCGGAGCTTATGGCAATTGGCACAGAAAAATATGAAGGCTTTGGAGATTTAATTGTAGTAGATATTGGTGGGGCGACTACAGACATTCACAGTGTATCTGAACCACATAAACTAGAGTCAAATATTTTAGAGGGACTGAGAGAATCTTTTTTAAAGAGAACTGTGGAAGGAGATATGGGCATGAGGTACTCCGCTTACAGTGCCTTTGAAAATTATAGAGAAGGATTTTTATCTCATGACTACTCAGAAGAAGAGATTATAAAAAAGTGTACTATGAGGCAAAAAAATCCAGAAATTATTTTTCGAGATGAGGAAGAATTAAAATTTGACAAAGTAATTGCAGAAAACTGTGTGAGAGTTTCAATAAATAGACATGCAGGAAGTATTAGGAAGGGATATTTAAATGGTCACTATATAGATTTTCAAGACGGAAAGGATCTTCGCTTTGTTAAAAAAGTTATTGGAACAGGTGGAGTAATAATTAACAATAAAAATCCAAAAGAAATTTTAGAAAAAATTAAAGATGGAGAAAATAATAAATTAACGCCAGAAAATCCGTCTTATTTTATAGACGAAAAGTACATCCTTTCACATATTGGACTGCTATCAACCATTGATAAAGACTTGGCTTTTAAGATTTTAAGTGAAAACTTAAAAGAAGTTAAGTAAAAATTTATTTCCCAGCGTTAACAAAAAAATTTTTTAACAATTTTTTAAAAGCAGCAGAATAATAACGATAGATTAACGAGGACTCAATATAATGTAATCAATAAATGATTCTCATTTATAAAAAGTCTTAATAAAGAAAGGAAGATAAAATAATGAACGGAAACAAAGGATTATATTACAGAGAAAACCCTGAAATACTTTATGAAGTAAAAGCACAAGGTGGAGGAATCAAAGATACTGATACTTTAAGATGTAAAGGCTGGCGTCAAGAAACAATACTTAGAATGTTAGAATTTAACATGGAAAATGCTGAAATTCCTGAGCTACTTGTTATTTACGGTGGAAACGGAAAATGTGCTAGAAACTGGGAATCATATTGGGCAATAGTTGATTCTCTAAAGAATCTAGAAGATGACGAAACACTAGTAGTTCAATCAGGAATGCCAGTTGCTATTTTTAAAACACATAAAGAAGCTCCAGTCGTAGTTATGGCTACAACAAACATAATGCAAGCAACTTGGGAAAGATTCTACGACTTACAAGATAAGAACTTAACAATATTTGCACAATATACAGCAGCTCCTTGGGAATATATAGGAACACAAGGTGTAATTGAAGGTACATTTGAAACATTGTCAGCAATTGCAATGAAAAAATACAATGATGATTTAACCGGAAAAATTTATCTAACTGCTGGAGCAGGCGGAATGGGTTCTAACCAAACTTGGGCAATGAAGATGCACGGTGGAGTTTGTATAGTGGTTGATGCCAACGAAAAAATTCTTCAAAAGAGAATTGAAAAAGATTATCTAGACATGATAGCTGATTCGCTAGAAGAAGCTATCGAAATTGCAAAAGATCACTCAAAAAGAAATGTTCCAAAATCAATTGGTATCGTAGGAAACGCAGCTGATGTTTATGAAAAAGTTTTAGCAAGTGACTTTAGGCCTGACATCTGTTCAGAAATGTGTCCATGTCACGACCCTATTTCTTACATTCCTTCAGGATACACTCCAGAAGAAGCTGACAAACTAAGAATTGAAGATAGAGAAAAATATTTAGAACTAAGTAGAGAAACTATGAAGAGACAACTTGCAGCTATGATAGCTCTAAAAGAAGATGGCGTTGAGGTATTTGAATATGGAACTTCCATTAGAAAAGAATGTATGGATGCTGGATTCCCTAGAGAAGAAGCTATGAAGATTGGCGGATTTGTTTACGAATACATCAGACCATTATTCTGCGAAGGTAGAGGACCTTTCAGATGGACTTGTCTATCAAGAGACCCTCAAGACTTAGTTGAAACTGATGATATAGCTCTTGAAATTTGTAAGGGCGACAATCTTGTTGAAAGATGGATAAAACTTGCAAGAAAGAACCTTCCAATTGAAGGAATGCCAGCAAGAGTTTGCTACATGGGATTCGGACAAAGAAAGAAATTTGGTCTTGCAATTAACCAAGCAATAAGAGAAGGAAGAATTAAGGGAACAGTTGCATTCTCAAGAGATAACCTTGACTCAGGATCTATCGTTAACCCTACATTTGAATCTGAAAAGATGCCAGATGGTGGAGACTATATCTCTGACTGGCCATACCTAAATGGACTTCTTAATGCAGCAGGCGGATGTGACCTTATTGCAATCCAACAAAACTATTCAATGGGTGAAGCAGTTCACACTGGAGTTACAATGATTGCTGATGGTACAGAAGAAGCTGACAGAAGACTTGCAGTAGCTCTAACAGTTGACTCTGGAATCGGAGTTGTTCGTCACGCACAAGCAGGATACGAAACAGCAAAAGCAGTTGCAAATGGTAAAGGCAAGTACACTACAGATTCTATCAAGATTCCACTATGGTGGCAAAAAGCTGAAAATGTAACATTTGGACCAGAAGGAATGTATCGTTAATATATTAGCACAGTTTATATCCTAGAAGAATTAATAATATAGCAGTAGTCATGGGACAAACAAAAGAATCAAGACAGCTTTGTTTGTCCCAGACTTGTATATAAAGCTATTAAACACTAAAAGGATAAATAATAACTAATATAAATTTTTAAAATAAAGTTAAGTCGAGTTACATTTTAATTAAGTAACAGTTTAAAAACAGACGCGAGATAACGATTTCAAAACTAATTTCAAATTTGTTATTTTAATTTAAATTATGTAATTGACAGATTAGAAAAGGAGAAAATTTATGATTCTTTTAAATCCTATCGTTATATCTGTAATAGTTCTTTCTGTGCTATGCCTTTTAAAGCTTCCAGTTATGGCAGCTCTTCTAATAGCAGCATTGACAGCTGGACTTTCTAGTGGAATGGGATTCTCAGGGACTATGGAAGTTTTTGTAGGAGGAATGGGAGGAAATGCAAATACTGCACTAAGTTATATTCTTTTAGGTGCATTGGCTTTCACTATTAATAAGACAGGTGCAGCAGATATTTTAGCAAAGAAAATTTCACAAGTTGTAAGAGGAAATAAATTTACCCTTGCAATCATTATAGTTTTAGTTTCAATGGCGTCAGGAACAATAATTCCTGTACATATTGCTTTTATTCCAATTTTAATACCACCACTTCTTAGCTTAATGAATAAAATGAAGATGGATAGAAGGATGGCAGCAATATGCTTTGGTTTTGGTCTCAAAGCACCTTATATAACTATACCAATTGCCTATGGTGCAATTTTTCACGGTTTAATAAAAGACTCCGTAAACCAAGCTGGTTTAAATATAACAGGTGATGTGATTTGGAAAAATACATGGATGGCTGGTATTGCAATGCTTATTGGTCTTGTACTAGGACTTTTGTACTTCTCACGAGATAGAGAGTATGAAGACATTCATGATGAAATTGAAGAAAAGTCTGAAGAAATAGTTAAGGTAGAAACAAAACATTGGTTAACTCTTGGCGCAGGTATTATTGCCTTAGTGATTCAATTAAAAACTGGTTCATTACCACTTGGAGCCCTAGCTGCTCTTACATTCATGGTTGTTACTAGAGTAATAAAGTGGAAAGAAATACAAGAGGTTCTTGACGGCGGTATTGGATTAATGGGATTCATCGCTTTCGTTATGTTAATAGCGGCAGGATATGCTAATGTTATTAACGCTTCGGGTGCTGTAGACCATTTAGTTGACGTTGCCTTTGATGCATTAGGCGGCTCAAAGATAGCTGGATCTTTTACTATGACTTTGCTTGGACTTTTAATTACTATGGGAATTGGAACAAGTTTCGGTACAGTGCCAGTTGTTGCAGCTATATATGTGCCGCTAGGACTAAAACTTGGTTTTTCTCCAGGAGCTATAGTATTTATGATAGCTGTAGCAGCAGCTTTAGGTGATGCTGGTTCACCTGCATCAGATACGACACTTGGACCAACAGCTGGACTTAATGCAGATGGTCAACACGATCATATTTGGGACACATGCGTGCCACAATTTATCTGCTATGACATTCCTCTTATGATTGCAGGAATATTATGGCCACTATTTATATAGGAGAAAGATATGTTAATTTTAAAAAATTGCAGAGAACTTTTAACAGTAAAAGAAGATGCAAAAGATTTAATAGGACTGATGAATAATACATCAGTCCTAATTAAGGGTGAAAGAATAGAAAAAATTGGGGCCTATGAGGACCTAATAAAATTAGTTGATGATGAAGATTTTGAAGAAATAGACTGTAGTGACAAAGTTGTCATGCCTGGTTATGTAGATTCACATACTCATCTTTTATTTGGAAAATCCAGAGTGGATGAATATGTTGCTTCACTTACAAATGCAAGTACAGAAGTAAAAAAACTAGTTAAACTTGTGGGACTGGAAGCATCTATTTACTATACAAAAAATGCAAGTGATGAAGAATTAATTGAGTCTAGTTTGACAAAATTAAAGAGGATGCTTTTATCAGGCTCAACAACAGTTGAAATAAAATCTGGTTATGGTATAGACAAGGAAACTGAACTTAGACAACTTAGACTTATAAATAAGCTAAAGGAAAAAACTCCACAAACTATACTTTCAACTTACCTTGGAGCCCACTACTTTGATGTAGAAATGGGAAAAGATAAATACATTGACTTTATGATCTCTGAAGTCTTGCCAATAATTAAGGAAGAAAAATTAGCAGACTTTTCAGATATTTGGGTTGATGATGGATATTATACAGCAGAAGATGCAGACAGGTTCTTGAGTGCTTGCCTTGACTTTGGACTTGTTCCGACACTTCACTCAGAATGTTATTCTGCAATTGGAGGAGCAAAAGTTGCAGCAAAATTAAAGGCTGCAAACATAGGCCACTTAAATTATTTGACAAGGGAAGATGCAAAAGCTCTTGCAGAAAATAATGTGGTGGGAATAATTATTCCTACTACAGACTTTAGTGTCGCTCATCCAAAGCCAGTTGATCCGTCCTATATGCTCGAAGAGGGAATGGATCTTGCTATAGCAACAAACTTAAATCCTGGCAACTGGTTTGAGTCAATGGATTTAGCAATGACGCTAGCTTGTAGAAATCACAAGATGACAGAAAGACAGGCTATTAGGTCAGCAACTTTAAATGGAGCTAAGGCCCTTAGAATAGAAAAAGACTATGGATCAATTGAAGAAGGAAAGTACGCAGATATTCAAATAAGAGATTCCGATTCTTATAAAAATGTTGTTTATAAGGTTGGAGTTAATGAAGTAGTGCAAGTTATTAAAAAAGGTAAAAAATTAATTTGACGGAGGTAGTAATGAACTATAAAGATATTTTAGATTTAATGCTAGACGAAAATGATTTTACTGTTGGTGGTGGCTGTGCTTCTGCTATAGCTGGAGCCATGGCTACAGGCCTAATAGGAATGGTTGCTAACCTTTCTAAGGGAAAAGATTATGGCTATGAAGATGAAAAATACGATGCCATAATTAAGAAACTTAATGAAATGAAGGCTAAATTCTTAGAAGGAAGCGTCAATGATAACAAGGCTTATCTTTTAATTGTTAATGCTTACAAATTACCAAAGTCAACTGAAGAAGAAAAACAAAAGAGAAGGAAAGCTATACAAAATGCTGGGATTGAAGCAGCAAAGGTTCCTCTATCAAATGCTTTATTAAACAAAAGAACTTATGACATTGGAAGAGATCTTTTAGAAAAATCAAATCCAGCTGCTGTTACAGATTTGCAAGCAGGAATTGATCTAGCTAAGGTAGGCATTGATGCAGGACGTGCAAATGTTCTTGCAAATATTCCACTAATAAAAGATGAAAAAATTATAAGTGATTTTAATAAAGATCTTGAAATTCTAGATTAATTTAATAATTATGAATAAAAATGAAAGATTAGTTTCTATTGACGAGAAATATATTGGCAAGTCTACTAGAGCAGCATATTTCCCCCTTGTTGCAAAGAGAGCAGAGGGTGTAAAGGTAATTGATTTAGATGGAAATGAATATATTGATATGATAAGTTCTGCTTGCGTTGTCAACACAGGATACAATCATCCAGATATAGTGAAAGCTACTAAAGAGCAAATAGATAAATACATTCACTTTACCAATGATTATTTTTACACTGAGCCACAAGTCAATTTGGCAAAGGAACTTGTTAGAATTACTCCAGGCGATTTTGACAAAAAAGTTATATTTGGATTTTCTGGTTCCGATGCCATTGACTCTGCCATAAAAATAGCAAGAGCATATACAGGCAGATCAAAGCTCATTTCTTTTGTAGGCGCCTACCATGGCTCAACTTATGGAGCGATATCTTTAAGTGCAATAGATACTAATATGAAAAGAAAAATTGGACCCTTGTTACCAGAAGTCTTTCACTTGGACTATCCAAACATTTTAAAGAAAGATAAAAGCATTACAGAAGATGAATTTGCCGATATTGAATTTAATAAGTTTTTAGATAATTTCAATTACTACATTCCTAAAGAAGAAGTTGCAGCAATATTTATTGAACCAATAATTGGAGATTTAGGTCTAATAAAACCACCCAAAAAATTCATGAAAAGACTTAGGGAATTTTGTAATGATAACCATATTCTACTAATCGTTGATGAGATCCAACAAGGATTTGGAAGAACTGGAAAGTGGTTTAGCATAGAGCACTTTGATGTTATTCCAGATGTTGTTGTGATGGGAAAGGCTATGGCATCAGGATTTCCAATGAGTGCTGTTGTGAGTCGAAGTGAAATAATAGATTCAATACCAATGCCTGGGCAGCTTTTCACTCTACAAGGTAATGCAGTAGCCTCAGTAGCTTCTATAAAAACAATAGAAATTATTGAAAAAAAACATCTCCTTGACAGGGCAAATATTGTAGGTGAATATATAAAAGAAAGATTCAAAAAAATTCAAAGGAAGTCTTCATATATTGGAGATATAAGATGTTTGGGATTAAGTATTGGCGTAGATCTTGAAGACAAATCAGGGAAATATTCCTCCTCAGATCTGGTTAAAAAAATATGTTACAGATGTTTCGAAAAGGGACTAATACTTATCTATTTAGCAGGAAAAACTTTGAGAGTACAACCTCCTTTAATAATTAATGACTCTGAAGTTGAAAAAGCCATGGATATTATTGAAAATTCCTTTGAAGAATTGGAAGAGGGAAAAATAAGAGACGAAATTTTAGATAAAATAAAAGGATGGTAGATTATATGAAGAAAGTCGTAAAAGTAAATGGCAGCAGTTTGACTATTGAAGATGTCGTTGCAGTTGCAAGATTTAATGCTAAAGTTGAACTTGCAGAAGGTCAAGAAGAAATAATTTTAAAATCGAGAAAATTTGTTGAAGATGCACTAGATGCCGGTGAAGCAATTTATGGTATCAACACAGGCTTTGGAAAATTCTCAACAGTTTCTATTTCTGAAAAGGAACTAGATCTTCTACAAAAAAATTTAATCATTTCTGATGCTTGTGGCGTTGGTGAAAATTTTGATACAGAAATTGTAAGGGCCATGATGGTTCTTAGACTCAACTCAATTATCAAAGGATTCTCTGGGGTTTTAATGTCAACTGTTAATTGTTTAATGGAAATGTTAAACAAGGGAGTTCATCCAATTATAAGAAGCAAGGGTTCAGTTGGAGCAAGTGGAGACTTATGTCCATTGGCGCACATGGTTCTTCCAATGATTGGTTTAGGCGAAGCTGAGTTTGAAGGTGAAGTTTTACCAGGAAAAGAAGCCATGAAAAAGGCGGGCATTGACACAATTACCCTAAAGGCTAAGGAAGGTCTTGCTCTTATTAATGGAACTCAAGCTATGATGGCAAATGCAACTCTAGCTGTTTATGATACAGAAAAATTATTAAAGCAAGCTGACATAATTGCATCTCTTACAATTGATTCTCTTGGTGGAATTATCGATGCCTTCGACGAAAGAGTTCACCTAGTTCGTCCACACAAGGGACAATTAGACACAGCTCAAAATATTAGAAATCTTTTAAAGGATTCAAAACTTGTAACAAAACAAGGCGAGGTTAGGATGCAAGATTCCTATTCATTAAGATGTATTCCACAAGTTCACGGTGGCTCAAGACTTGCCTTTGATTATGTAAAACAAACTATTGAAACAGAAATAAACTCAGTTACTGATAATCCACTTATTTTTAGCGGTGAAGATGGAGCTTGCATCTCTGGTGGAAACTTCCACGGACAACCAATTGCAATTGCAGCAGATACTTTGGGAATTTTAGTTTCTGAAATAGCAAATATTTCTGAAAGAAGAATAGAAAAACTAGTTAACCCTGCACTATCTCATGGACTACCAGCTTTCTTAGTTAAGCATGGCGGAGTAAATGATGGATTTATGATTCCTCAATATGTTGCAGCAGCTCTAGTTTCTGAAAACAAAGTTTTAGCTCACCCAGCTTGTGTAGATTCAATTCCTACATCTGCTAACCAAGAAGACCATGTATCTATGGGAACAATTGGAGCAAGAAAGGCTAGAACAATAGTAGATCACGCTCAACATATTTTAAGCATTGAACTACTATGTGCAGCTCAAGCAGCAGACTTTAGAGAGGTGGAAAAACTTGGCAAGGGTTCAAGAGCAGCTTATGATCTTGTAAGAGAAAGTGTTGATTTTATGGAAAATGATGTAGTTTTCTATCCTGAAATGGACAAAACTTTCGAAATGGTTAAATCTGGAAAGCTTTTAGATAAAGTTGAAGAAGTAGTTGGAAAATTAAATTAAGGGGTAGATTATGGATAAGATTTTGATGGCGGAAGTAAATATTAGCGAAGGTACTGACTTAGACTTGATTGAGCAAGTTAAGGAAGCATTTTTATCAGTTGATGGCATAGAAGTTGTTGATATCGACTCTAACAAGGACCACAATAGAACTGTATTCACATATAAGGGCAGTCCTGATAATGTCTTGGAAGCAACAAAAAGACTTGCTAAGAAAGCAGTTGAATTAATTGACATGACAAAACATAAGGGATCACACCCAAGAATGGGAGCAGTTGATGTTGTTCCATTTATTCCTGTTAGAGAAATGACTACTGAAGACTGTGTAGTTATTGCTAAAGAGTTTGGTAAATACTTGGGAAGCCTTGGCGTTCCAGTTTACTTCTACGAAGATGCTCAAGATAAAGAGTACAGAAAATCCCTTCCAAAAATTAGGAAAGGTCAATATGAAGGTCTAGAAGAAAAGATGAAGGACGAAGCTTGGACACCTGATGAAGGACCAAAGGAATTTAATCCTAAATCTGGAGCAACTGTTACGGGAGCTAGATTCCCACTTGTAGCTTTCAACATAAACCTAGATACAGAAGATCTTGAAATTGGTAAGGAAATAGTAAAATCTGTAAGGGCAGCAGCTGGTGGATATACTTTTGTAAGAGCTATCGCCTTAGCACTTGAAGAGCAAAAGCAAGTTCAAGTTTCTATGAATATGATAAATTATGAAAAAACTCCTATCCACAGAGTTTACGAAACAATCAAATCAGAAGCAAGTAGATACAATGTAAATATTGTTGATACTGAATTAGTTGGCCCTGTTCCTCTAGCAGCTATTAGGGATGTTTTAGATTTCTACATTAGAATTTCTAAGAACTTCTCAATAGATCAAGTATATTAATTAAAAATTTTAAGAGACCCTTAGGGGTCTCTTTGTTGGAAATTTTAAAAGGGCGATTAAAACTTAAATATTAGTAAAAAATAAATCCAGGAATCATGAAAACGTTATTTTCATTTATTCGATTTCGTGTTTTAATATAATACAATAGAAAAGGAGTTGTTTATTATGAAAGAAAAGAAAAAATTTAAACTGCCACATATTTATGTCTTGTTAAGTGCAATAATTATTATCTGTGCTATTTTAACTTGGATTTTACCAACAGGTGAGTTCTTAAGGAAAGCGAATGAAGCAGGTATAGAAGTTGCTGTTCCTGGTACATATCACTTGGTTGATAGGTCACCAGTAGGTTTCTTTGATATGGTTCAATCTTTTTACAAAGGTATGGTAGACGCTGGACCTGTAATATTCTTTGTTTTTATTTCTTTTTCATCTATAGGTTTAATATTAGAAACTGGAGCAATTAATGGCCTAATTGCTAATATCTTGAGGAATTCAAAAGATAAAACTCAAATAATGATTATTCCAATTTTTATTACTTTAATTGGAGTAGCTTCTTCTACTATTGGCGTATTTGAAGAAATGATGCCATTTATTCCTGTTTTCGCTGGAATATGTGTTGCTATGGGATATGATGCAATAGTAGGTATGTCTATAGTTGCACTCGGAACCGCCATTGGATATAGTGGTGCCATAGTTAACCCTTTTACAGTTGGTATGGCTCAAAGCATTGCAGGTCTTCCACTATTGTCTGGAGCTTGGTATAGAATAATATGTCATATTACTTTAATAATTGTTGCATCAATTTACACAATGCGTTATGCAAGAAAAGTTAAAAATGACCCACAGTTAAGTTTTGTTTATGGTGACTCTAATAAACATGAATTAAACAATGAAGAACTTATGAGCTATAGATTTGGAATAAGAGAAAAATTAGTTTTACTTATTCTAGCAGTTGGAATCGCTGTTATAGTCTATGGATCCTATAACTATGGTTGGTACTTTAACGAAACAAATGCTGTCTTCTTATTAATGGGCATATCTAGTGCCTTAGTAATGGGATGGAGTTTTACTAAAATAGCAGAAAACATTTCAAAGAGTTTCACAGATGTGGCTATGGCTTGTATGATGATTGGTATTGCAAGAGGAATTCTTATAGTTTTAAAAGATGGAAATATTATTGATACAATAGTATACGGTTTATCAATACCGCTTTCATATTTACCAAAAGTTTTGATGGGACCAGCAATGTTGGTTTTCCAAACAATATTGAATTTCTTTATACCATCAGGTTCTGGACAAGCTGTAACAAGTATGCCTATTATGGCTCCATTAGCTGATTTACTTGGAATTTCTAGACAAGTCTCCGTACTTGCTTTTCAATTTGGAGATGGATTTTCAAATATAGTTTGGCCTACTGCATTTGCACCTATAGTTTGTGGTATAGCAGGAGTTAAATTAGAAAAATGGTGGAAATTTATTATTCCACTTTTTGGATTAATATTAATAGCACAATCAGTATTATTAATGGTTGCAATAATTATTAACTATGTATAGGAGATTTAATTATGAACATACAAAAGAGATTAATTGAAAATATTGACGAGTATAAAGAAGAAGCTTTTGCATTAAATAAATATTTATTCGATAATCCTGAGTTACCAGGTCAAGAATTTGGATCTGTAAAAAAAATAAAAGAAGTTTTAATAAAACACGATATAGCAGTTGAAGATAGTTATTATGATATTGAAACAGCTTTTTTAGGAAAAGTTATAGAAAAAAAAGATTCTAAAATTAGAATTGGAATTTTAACAGAATATGATGCTCTTCCAGGAGTTGGGCACGCTTGTGGACACTCAGCTTCCTGTGCTATATCTGTTTTATCTGCCTTAGTTATTAAACATAATGAAGATTTAATAAATGCCAATGTAGATATTATAGGAACGCCAGATGAAGAAAATGAAGGTTTGAAAATTCCAATGGCTGATAGGGGTGCCTTTGACAAGTACGACTATGTAATAATGGTACACTTAGATACAAACAATAGACCTAATTGGAAATTATTGGCTTTTGAAACTTTTAAAATAGAATTTTTTGGAAGACCGGCTCACGCAGCAGCATCCCCATGGGAAGGAAATTCAGCGTTAGATGGTCTAATGCTTGCAATCCATGGATTTGATTTAATGAGAAAATGTGTAAGGCCAGAAACAATAATTGAAGGTTATATAACAAATGGTGGTGTTGCAACAAACGTAATACCAGAGTATGCTAGTGGTATTTATACATTTAGGTCTAATGATTCAAAATATGTTGAAGATACGTTAGTTCCATGGATGAAAGATGTAATAGAAGGCAGTGCTAAGGCAACAAGGACAAAATTTAATATTACTAGACATGGTTACCATTTTATGGACATGAAATATAATACAACTGGTACTAATTTAATTTCCAAAATAATGGAAGAAAATGGAATGGAAAATAGTGAACATGAAAAAGCAGCAGGTTCATCAGATATTGGAAATGTAAGTTACAGATGTCCAGCTTTTCATCCTTCTGTAGCTATTACTCACAAGGATATTAGTTTGCATACAAAAGAATTTGCTGATTTAGTAGGATCTGATGCTTCGAAGAAAGCAATAACAAATGGTGCAAAAACAATTTTAGGATTTATTGGAGCAACTTTAGATGATACAGATATAATAAAAGAAATAAAAAATGAGTATGAAGGAAAGTGAATTCATTAATATACTTGTATAAATAGTTTATGAAAATTTTCAAATAGAAGGTAGAGTGTCCCTAAAAAGTAGGACTTAATCGAGTGAGCAAAATGCTTACTCGATTTTGTTTTACATAAAAATATTTGTTAGAGATTTACTCCCCTACAGATATTATAGAGCCTTTATTAATAAAAAGTATTTCAAAGAGACGAAATTTAGTCTCTTTTTTAAATTTCAGGCGATATTTCTATATAGAAAAGGAAAGTACTATGTGATAAACTTATTAGCGGAGAGATATATGGAAAAAGTAAAAATTTTTGGAGTTGAAATTTTTAATATTGATAATAAAGAGTGTGAAAATATTTTAAGGGACTTCTTAAAGACAGAAGGTCTTAAAAAAATTTACACGCCAAACACTGAAATTGTCATGGCAGCCAAGAGAGACGAAGAGCTTAGACATCTAATTAATTCTGGCGATTTAATTTTGGCTGATGGCATTGGTCTCATCCACGCATCGAGAATGAGGAAGAAGCCTTTAAAGGAAAGGGTCACAGGTTTTGATACTTCTATTAAACTTCTTGAACTGGCAGATGAGATGGGACTTAATTTATATTTTTTAGGTGGCAAGGAAGGCGTGGCAGAGGATGCCGCAAAGTCCGTCAATGAAAAGTATAAAAATCTTCATGTGGCAGGTTATCACAATGGCTATTTTAACTCTAGGATAGATGGCGAAACTTCGCCGGAAGAAAAAAAGATAATTGAAGAGATAAATTCAAAGGACATTGACATCATCTTTGTTGGTTTTGGTTTTCCCCGTCAGGAAAAGTGGATCGACGAATTTAAAGATGATTTAAAGGCAAAAGTTATTATTGGAAATGGTGGCGTCCTTGATATTTTATCTGGCAGGGCAAATAGGGCGCCAGAGATTTTTATTAAGCTTGGGCTGGAGTGGCTCTACAGGCTTATAAAAAATCCATCTAGGATAAAGAGGCAAATTGATTTGCCAAAGTTTTTGTTAGCAGTTATGAGAGATAAAAATTCAGTTGAGTGAGGAGTGGAATTTTGAATATCGAAAATAAAGCAGTTAATACTATAAGAATGCTGTCAGTGGATCAAATTGAAAGTGCAAACTCAGGTCACCCTGGTCTTCCACTAGGCGCTGCCCCAATGGCTTATGCACTTTTTAAAAATCACTTAGTGAGAGATTCTAAGGACTTAGATTGGGGAAATAGGGACAGATTTATCTTGTCTGCAGGACATGGGTCTGCTCTTTTATATTCACTTTTCTATTTATTTGATTATGGTCTAAGCCTTGATGATTTAAAAAACTTTAGACAACTTGACTCAAAGACTCCAGGTCATCCAGAGTATGGTCACACTGTGGGCGTTGAGGCAACTACTGGCCCTCTTGGTCAAGGTATTTCCATGGCAGTTGGTATGGCTATTGCAGAAGAAAAACTTGCAGCCCTTTATAACAAAGATGATTTAAAACTTGTAGACCACTATACTTATGCCCTAGTTGGCGATGGATGTTTAATGGAAGGAATTTCCAACGAAGCATCTTCCCTTGCAGGCACACTAAAATTAAGTAAATTAATTGTCCTTTACGATTCAAATAAAATTTCCATTGAAGGCTCAACTGACCTTGCCTTCTCAGAAGATGTTCGCAAGAGATACCAAGCTCTTGGCTGGGATACTTTCCTTGTAGAAGATGGAAATAATTTAGACGAAATAAATGAAAAAATTGAAGAGGCAAAAAAATCAGAAAGGCCAGCACTAATTGAAGTGAAGACAAAAATTGGCTACGGCTCACCTAGAGAAGACTCTGCAAAGGCTCACGGCGAACCTCTTGGTCAAGAAAATAGAAAGTCAACTCGTGAGTTTTTTGGGCTTCCTGACCAAGATTTTTATGTGGCAGATGATGTGAGAGACCACTTCAAAAAAATTGTAGAAGAAAATACAAAAAAAGCTGCTGAAAAGAAAAAAATTGAAGAAGAATATGCTAAAAAATATCCAAAGGAATATGAGGACTACGAGGCTTCCTTTAATCCAGAAAAGAAGGAACTACTAGAAGATTCTTATTACGATTCTTTCACTAAGGACATGGCAACTCGTAGCGTTTCTGGCGAAGTTTTAAATAAAATTGCAAAAGACAACATCCACATCTTTGGCGGTTCAGCAGACTTAGGTCCATCAAATAAGACTATGTTAAAGGGCGAAGAATATTTTTCAGCAGAAAATAGATCTGGCAGAAACTTAACTTTTGGCGTTCGTGAAAATGCCATGGGAGCCATTACTAATGGAATCCTACTTCACGGCGGACTAAAAACTTATGCTGCAACATTTTTAGTATTTAGCGATTATTTAAAGCCAACAATTAGACTTGCTGCCCTAATGAACTTGCCAAATGTCTACATTTTCACTCACGACTCCATTGGCGTTGGCGAAGACGGTCCAACTCATGAACCAATTGAGCACTTGGCTATGCTAAGATCAATCCCTGGCATCATTGTTTTGAGGCCAGCTGATGGAAGAGAGACTGCAGCAGCACTTAACCTTGCCTTCAATTCTAAGAACACACCTGTTGTTCTTGCCCTTTCAAGACAAAACTTGCCACAACTTGAAAACTCATCAAGGGACATCATGAAGGGCGCCTATATTATTAAAGAAGAAGAGGGCGAGCTTGAAAAAATTGTAATTGCAACAGGCTCTGAAGTTTCTCTTGCCTTAGAAGCAGCAAAAGGACTTAAGGGAGTGCGTGTGGTTTCAATGCCTTCTATGGAACTTTTTGATGGACAATCTTCTGATTACAAGGAAAAAATCCTTCCTTCAAAAATAGAAAAGAGAATTTCTCTTGAAGCACTTTCATCCTTTGGCTGGCACAAGTACATTGGCACAAAGGGCATGGCAATTGCCATTGACACCTTTGGCGCAAGCGGCAAGGGATCAGAAGTCTTTGAAAGATTTGGCTTCACAGCAGAAAATATTAAGAGAAAGATAGAAGAATTTTAAAATAAAAAATAAAAGGGAGGGCGACCTCCTTTTTTATTTAGGAAAAACTGAGAGGTAAAGATGAACTTAATTAAAGAAAAAAGATGGGCGATAATTTTTTCTCTTATGGCTATGCTCCTTTGGGGTTCAGCCATTCCCCTCATAAAGCTGACCTACCTTCACGCAGGCATCCTCCCCGATGATCCTGGTGGAAAAATTTTTATTGCAGGAATTAGATTTTTTATGGCGGGACTCTTGACCTATATATACTTTTTTCTTTTCAACAAGGAAAAAGTTGAGAGGGACAAAATAAATTTCAAATTCATAATAATTTTGGCGCTAATACAGACCACACTCCAGTACAGCACCTACTACATCGGTCTTTCCAATACCCTAGGTTCTCTCGCGGCAGTCATCCAGGCATCCAATGCCTTTATAACTGTAATAATTTCTGTAATTTTAATTGCCGACGAAAAACTTACAGGAAGAAAGCTTGCAGCCCTAATTATCGGCTCTATTGGCTTATTAATAATTAACCTAAAGGATAGAGGGAGCTTTCACTTTAAGCTTACAGGTGAAGGATTTATTTTAATCGCCACAACACTTAACGCCCTTGCATCAGTTTTAATAAGAAAATATGGAAGAGACCAAAATTCCTTTTTGATGACGGGGACACAATTTCTCCTTGGAGCGACTCCACTTATAATAATTGGTGTCTTGACTCACACATCCCTTGTGAATTTTGACCTTAAGCTTTTTCTCATGCTTTCTTACGGCGCTTTTATCTCAGCAACTAGCTTTACAATCTGGACATCAGTCCTACAGGCCCACAGCGCTAGTGAGTTTGGGATTTACAAATTATTTATTCCGATTTTCGGAACGATTTTATCTGTCCTTTTCCTCGGCGAAGAGCTCACTATATATATAATACTTGGACTAATTTTTGTCCTACTTGGCGCAGTGGTCTTAAATAAAAAATAAAGGATTAAGAGATGTTTAAGGCATCTCTTTTTAATTGCAAAAAAATGTAAAAATAATTTTATAAATGTTATAATTAAGTCGGGAGTGATATTTTGAAATTAAAGAAAAATCACACAATTATTTTAGTTTTATTATTAATATTTTTTGGATTTATATATTTTAACCACAAAAATTTTTCCAAGGACAGAACCATTGTTAGGCTTAAGGGTGTAAGTGTCAATGAGCCCATAGAGGACTTTTCCATTTCATCTAAGTCAGTTTTTTTGTGGGCTGATCCTGTTTTATACATAACAGATAGAGACGGCAACATTATTAAAAAGATTCAGAGAGAAGACGAAAATATTGAGGCCTTTTTTGCCAACAATTACGCCTTTTTGTATGAAAAGGACTTGGGCAAGGTCCACATGTATTCTGAAATGGGCGAGCTCCTTTCCACCACTGATGTAAAGGGAGAGGTCTTTAACATTTCCTACGAAAATGCAAATATTATCTTTCATGTAGTTGATGAGAATAATGAAATTTTATACTTAATGGGCAACGACTCCACTCTCACAGAAATTTACAGGACGGGAAATCAAATTTTAACTCACGATATTTTAGATTCAAAAAATCTTTCTGTTGCAGAGATAAAAAATGACGCCAGTGGCTACTCTTCTCTTCTTTATTCTCTCCACAAGGGAAATAAAAAGAGCCAGGTCCTAAATCACGAGATAGTATTTTTTGTGAAAAAGGACAAGAGGTCTGTCCTCGCCCTTACAGACAAGGCGATTTATAGGTTTATGGACGCAGGCAAAAAGTATGAAGGGAAGATCCCCAATGTCTCCGATGTTTTAGTGGAAGGCAGGGACACTTATCTCCTTCACTCAGGCATTATCACCAAGTATGATTATGCCCTAAAGCCTGGCGAGAAAAAAATAATTGCAGCCAATGTCAACAAAATGGAAAATGTCTCTGGCTCAATTTATGTCTATGGACCTAGCGATGTTGGTGGAGAGATAGGAAATCGTGGAGAGTTTTACACGAGACTTGGCTACTCTCTTGACAAAATAAAAATCAACGGACTTTTAATTGGCGCCCTTAGAAATGGCGAGCTAAATCTTTATTCCGTTGTCAATTCAAATACAGTGAGAGAAGATGAAAATAGAATAGAAACCACTTATAAAGAGGTGTAAGGTGAATTTAGAGAAAAATACAAGCGCTGTTGCAAATGAAGCTGATGCAGCCCTTCAGTCTACCTTTGGTGGACTGGGCTCTTGGCAGAGGTTTGTTGTAGTTGCCGCCATAATTATTGGAATTTTTATAATTTTACAAATTATAGATGGTTTTATTAATAGACAATTAAATTCGGAAAAGATAAAGGAAAAGGGATCCTACAACAGGATTGTCACAGTTGCAAATTTAATAAAGAGAATAATAAAAGTTGTCTTAATTTTTATTGGTATAACAATAATCATGAGCGTCTTTGAAATTTCCATTGCGCCCATACTTGCAACTCTAGGTGTTTTTTCACTGGCAATAGGTGTTGGCGCCCAAAATCTTGTGAAGGACCTCATCAATGGATTTTTTATTATCTTTGAGGACCAGTATTCTGTTGGCGATTTAGTTGAGATAGGAGACATTGAAGGCGTAGTCGAAGATGTGGGCCTTAGGGTTACAAAAATTCGCGACTTCAGTAAGATTCTTCACATAATTCCCAACAGCAATATCTCCATTGTATCCAACAAGGAAAGGGCAAATGTCAGGACGAGAATTGATTTTTATGTGGACAATTCTTGCGACCCATCCTTTGTAAGTGAGAAAATAAGTAAAGCCCTAGAAAAATATAGGGACCACGAGGACATGGTCCTGGGACCAAATCTTTGGGGAGTGACTGAAAATGCCAAGGACGCCTACAAGATGAGTCTTGTCTACTATACAAGGCAGGGCGACCAATACGACCTTGAATATGCAATAAGGGCAGAGATTTTAAAAACTATGCAAAGAGAAAAAATAAAAATGCCAATTATTAGAAATAAATTGATACAAAGGGAGGACAGTGATGCTATACTATAACTTGGGTGACATCGTTACGCTAAAGAAGGGACATCCCTGTGGCGAAAATAAATGGGAGATAGTGAGAAAGGGCGCCGACATAAAGTTGAAGTGCCTAGGTTGCGAAAGAATCATTTGGATGAGCCGAATGGATTTTGAAAAAAGGGTTAGAAAAATTTTAGAAGATGATAAATTTGTTAGCATAATCCATCACAAGAAAGAAGGAGAATAAAATGGATGTAAAAGAAATTTATGATGCCAAGGAAAGATTAAAGGGTCACATTAAGGAAACGCCAGTAGTTTATGCCCCAAACCTAGGAGAAGATGTTTACTTAAAAGTAGAAGTTTTGCAAGACACAGGATCTTTTAAACTAAGAGGGGCTTATAACAAAATTGCAACTCTTACTGACGAAGAAGCAGAAAAAGGTGTTGTAGCTTGCTCTGCAGGTAACCACGCTCAAGGCGTTGCAAAATCAGCAACTGAAAGAGGAATAAGATCTATAATCTGTATGCCATATCACGCACCACTTTCCAAGGTTCAAGCAACAAGAAATTATGGAGCAGAAGTAGAACTTGTTAAGGATTCCTTTGACGACGCAGCAGCTTATGCAGCAAAACTTTCCAAGGAAGAAGGCTTCACTTTTATAGCACCTTTTGATGACGAAAAAGTTATTGCAGGACAAGGAACTATTGGACTTGAAATTTTGGAAAAACTTCCTGACACAGACATAATAGTTGTGCCAATCGGTGGCGGCGGACTTATTTCTGGTATAGCCCTTGCAGCAAAGAGCATCAACCCTAATATAAAAATCATTGGAGTTCAAACAAAAATATCTCCAAGCATGTATGAATCAATTAAAGAAGGAAAAATTTTAACAGTAAAGGGCGGCTCAACAATTGCCGATGGTATTGCAGTAAAAACTCCAGGAAAACTTACTTTTGACATAGTTAAGGAATATGTTGACGAAATAGTATTGGTAACTGAAGGAGAAATTTCATCCGCAATTCTTACCCTTCTTGAAAAAAATAAAATTATAACAGAAGGAGCAGCAGCCTCAACTGTAGCAGCCTTAATGTATAAGAAATTTAACCACAAGGGAAAAAAAGTTTGCTGCGTACTTTCTGGCGGCAACATTGATGTAACAAGAGTTTCAAAGGTTATTGAAAAGGGTCTTTACAAGACTAACAGAAGAATGGAACTTAAGATCAAATTAAATGACCAACCAGGAGAAATGACTCGCATGACAAAACTTCTTGAAAGAGAAGGAGCAAACATAGTTAAAATTGGTCAAAACATAGATGTAGTTGGAGATACAATTGATTCCATGATAGTTAACCTAGTTATTGACACAAAGGACAAGGCACATCAAGAGCAAATAATCACAGCCCTAAACCAAGACTTCTATGTATTTAAGGCAAATTATAACGACACACAATTTTAAATAAATTAACTTAAAGAGGAAGAGGGCGAGAGCCTTCTTTTTTCTTTTGCAAGAAAAGTTAAAAAATTTTTTAAAGAAAGGTCAAAAAAAGTCAAAAATACTATTGACATTCTTTGACCAATGTCCTATACTATAAATAGTTAGCAGATGAGTTCATCGGCTGCTAATAATTTAAATATAAAGGGGAGTTTTTAAATGAGTATTAGACCATATGAAAAAAATAATTTGAGAGATACAAGATTTGATGATTTTTATGACATGATAGATTCTTTCTTTAACGACGACTTCACACCTCAAAAGGCAATGAGAGCTGCAACTTTTAAGGTTGATGTTATTGACGAAGACAAGGACTACAAAGTTGAAGCTGAACTTCCTGGATTTTCTAAAGATGAAATCGACATAGACTTTGAGGAAGGCAAGCTTACAATTACAGCTGAAAAAAATGAAGAAGTTAATGAAGAAAACAAGGAAAAAAATTACATTCACAGAGAAAGAAAGTCATCAAAGATGATGAGAAGGATGTTCTTTAAAGATATAGACGAAGAAAATATGTCTGCAAAACTTGAAGGTGGAATTTTGGAAATTACAATTCCTAAAAAAACTGAAGAAAAGAAAAATAAAAAGATTGAAATTAAATAATCTTTTATAAAAATTTAGAAAAATTATAACTTGATAAGTACAAATTAGAATATTCATAAATAATCTAAAAAGAATAATTTAAGACCGAGGGCGACCTCGGTTTTTT
>OGTN01000320.1_pt1 | contig 22511 bp, 19 predicted proteins | sample 1574591 | NCBI WGS metagenome assembly OGTN01 (sample SAMN03295830, study PRJEB24534) | human gut metagenome | isolation source: fecal sample 5 from infant 4 | host: Homo sapiens | place: USA: Pittsburgh, PA | collected 2014-07
AAAAAAGAAGAACCTGCTAACAATGCTACTAAAACTGAAGAAAACGCAAAGACAGAAGAAGGCAAGGAAGACGGTGGCGCAATCACAGCTGAAGGTTTAATGGAAACTAAAGGCGGATTCATGTCAGTTGCAACAGGTGGTACTGGTGGTACATATTATCCACTAGGTGGAGCACTTTCTAACATTCTTAACCATGCAGGTGTTAACTACACAGCTACTGCACAAGCTACTGGTGCTTCTAAAGAAAATGTTGAACTTGTTACTAGGGGAGACGCAGAAATCGCATTTATTCAAAACGACGTTGCTTACTATGCAGTAAATGGTACTGATACTTTTGAAGGAGAAGAAAAACCTAGTCTTAGAGGACTTTGCTGTCTATATCCAGAAATCGTACAAATAGTTGCTTCTGATGAATCAGGAATTAAAACTATTGACGATCTTAAAGGCAAGAGAGTGGCTGTTGGTTCTCCAGGATCTGGTGTTGAAGTTAACGTAAAACAAATTCTTGATATTCACGGAATTACTTACGATGACTTAGGAAAAGTAGATTACTTATCTTTCGCAGAAGCTGCTGACCAAATTAAATCTGGTCAAATTGATGCAACTTTCTTAACTGCAGCTATTCCATCTTCAGCTATTACTGAACTTGCAACAACTCACGATGTTCACCTAGTTCCAATTGCAGAAGATAAAGCTGAAGCTCTTATCGCAAAATATCCTTTCTATGTTAACCTACACATCACTCCATCTGAATACAAGGGACAAGACCAAGAAATCTCTGTAGTAGCAGTACAATCAATGCTAGCTGTTGACGAAAAAATGGCTGAAGAAGACGCTTATAATATTGTTAAATTATTATTTGAAAACCTTGATACTATGAAGGAATCTCACGCAAGAGGTGGCGACATCGCTCTTGAAAAAGCTCTTGACGGTATGAGTATTGAAGTTCACCCAGGTGCACAAAAATATTTCGATGAAGTTAAAAAATAATGAATGGTAGAAATAAAGAGGGCATTGGAAAGAAGTTTTTCTTTCCAATTCTCTTTATTATAATAGTTTTTTTTATTTTATCCTTTGTGAAAATCGACGCAATAATAATAAAATCTTACTTTAATGGAGACCTATTAAAGATAGAACACTTAAAGGATAAGGAAAGGTTCGGCATAGTCTATACCCATTCCGTTGAAAGGTCAGAGACTAGTGAATGGTATGAAGTTCGCGATGGAAAATTAATACTTATGGAACAAAGATATCGCGACCAAGGTGCAGGTCTTCCTGTAAATTTAATATACAAGTTTAAATACGCCGATGACGGTAGTTTTTGCCTATATGATATGAATGTTCCCTTTGAAACTGTTGTTTATAGGACTGGGGCTGTCATAGCAAATCACAAACTTGTTATGAATGGAGAGACCACTCCCTTTTTAGATTTTTCTGAACCGAGAGAAGCTTTAGAATTTTCTACTGAACACATCTCACTTTTACAATACGCACTAAGGAGGTGCCAAATTGAGCGAAGATAAAAAATTAAATGAAAATATAGAATCTGAAGAAGTAAAAACAGAGGATTCTAAACTAGATTCAAAGGACTCTTCTTCTGAAGCTAGTTTAACTAAAACTGCCGAAGAACTTGGCGCAATGAATGTTGACGAATTAATGGAACAATATGACCTTGAAACTAGTAAACTTCGTAAGTTATCTGGTAAGGTTGCCCTATTTATTACAATCGTTGCAATTTTAATGTCTGCTTTCCACTTATTTACAGCATGGCATGGTACACTTTTAGCTATGAAGCAAAGATCTCTTCACTTAATCTTTGCCTTTACTCTTGGATTTGCACTTTATCCAGGATTTAAAAAGTCATCAAAGGATAAAATTGATATCGCTGATTGGCTACTTATTATTTTATCAGTTGGAGTATGGGGCTACATATTCTTTAATGTAGAAGCAATTGCCCTTAAGGGTGGTCAAATGTCCACTACTGATATGGTACTTGGTGTTCTTGCAGTTCTACTTACTCTTGAAGTTACAAGAAGAGTTGTAGGACCAGAACTTCCTATCGTTACTATAGTATTCCTACTATTTGCTTACTTCGGCAGACACATGCCAGGTATATTTGCCCACAGAGGCTTTAATGTTACTAGAATTGTTTCTCACATGTATATGACTACTGAAGGTATTATGGGTACACCTCTTGGAGTATCTTCTACTTTCGTATTTATGTTTATACTATTTGGATCCTTCCTAGATAAAACTGGTGTTGGCGAATTCTTTATAGACTTTGCTTACGCTTTAACTGGTTCTACAAGATCAGGTCCAGCTATGACATCAGTTCTTTCTTCAGGACTTATGGGTTCAATCTCAGGTTCATCTGTAGCTAACACAGTTACTACTGGTGCCTTTACAATTCCACTAATGAAATCAGTTGGTTACAAACCTCACTATGCAGGCGCCGTAGAAGCTACTGCATCTACTGGTGGACAAATTATGCCTCCAGTAATGGGTGCTGCTGCCTTTATCATGGCGGACTTCACTGGTTTCCCTTACATTTCAATTGTTAAGGCTGCCATTATCCCAGCTGTTCTATACTATATAGCTGTTGGTACAATGGTTCACTTGGAAGCTTGTAAACTTGGTCTTAAAGGTATGCCAAGAGAATCACTTCCAAAGGTTTCAAGTATTTTAAGAAAACAAGGTTATTTAACTCTACCTCTTATTGCAATCATCTTCATGTTGGTTAAACAATATCCACCAACAATGGCTGCTTTAACTGGTATAGTAATTGGCGTTATAGTTGCCATGACAGTATCTATTATTAAAAAAGATAATTCCTTTACTCCTAAAGATATTCTTGGAGCAATGGAAGCAGGTGCTAAGGGTGCCGTTGGTGTAGCTTGTGCCTGTGCTTGTGCTGGTATGATCGTAGGTGTTGTAACACTTACTGGTTTCGGTCTAAAGATTGCAGAAGTAATCGTACAAATAGCTCAAGGTAGACTTATCCCTACACTACTTCTTACAATGATATCTTCAATTATCCTTGGTATGGGACTTCCAACTACTGCAAAATATATCGTACTTGCAACAATGGCTGTTCCAGCAATAACAAAACTTGGTGTAAACTTAATGTCAGCCCACCTATTTATCCTATACTTTGGTGTAGTTGCCGACGTTACTCCTCCAGTAGCCCTAGCTGCTTACGCAGGAGCAGGTATCGCAGGTGCCAACTCAATGAAGACTGGTTTCCAAGCCTTCAAGCTTGCCATAGGTGCCTTCATAATACCTTACATCTTTGTTATTAACCCACACTTAATAATGATAGATTCCATAGCAGGAACAACAGTAAATTGGCTTCCAATAACAGCTGCCCTTCCAACAATTGCAACAGCTCTTATTGGTACAGTTTGCTTGGCAGGTACAGTTGAATCTTACCTATTTGGCAACCTAAGAATCTGGCAAAGAATTATACTTCTTTTAGCTGCTTTCGCACTACTTGATCCAAAGCTTCTTACTGACGCAATTGGACTTGCTGCTCTAGCATTTATCTTTGTAACACAAAAAATGCTAAATAAAAATAAACCAGCAGCTACTGCTTAATCTATAAAATAGAATAATTTTAAAAATTTTATAATATCTGTTGGGGAGAAATCTCCAGCAGATTTTTTTTTGGCTCTATAATATCTGTTGGGGAGTAAATCTCTAAGAGATATATTATGAAAAAAATTGCACTTATAGACTTGTGCAAACTTAAAATAAATTAGCATCAAAATATAAGTGCAAAAATTTTATTTAAAATTTATTATAACTTAACATAAAAAAAGGAGCCCATGGACTCCTTTTATTCTTATCTTATCCTCTTACTCTTTCATTTTCTTTGTCGTAGAAAACTCTGTCGCATAATTTTGCCTTTAGGCTGCCTGCCTTAGTTTTAATTTCAACTTCTTTTCCTTCCACTGCACATTCCTTTTCAATTAAGCAGTAACCGATGAATTTTTCAAGAGTGTAGCCGTAAGTGAATTTAGTAACTTTACCGATTTCCTTGCCATCACAAATAACAGGATCTCCTGCTTCTACTTGACCTTCTCCTAAAAGTTCAAAGCCGAAAAGATCTCTCTTAATATTTCCCTTTGCCTTTAGAAGTTCATCCTTGCCAATGAAGTCACTATCCCAGTGAACTGTCCAGCCATAGCCAACTTCAAGAGGATTTGTGCCTTCAAGGTCGCTCATTAAAACATAGCCCTTTTCTCCTGGCAAACTTCCAATAATTACATCAGTGGTAATATTAACTAAGCCAAATTCCTTGCCGCATTCCTTAATTTTTTCTTCGAGAACTTCCTTCTTGCCGCTTTCAACATAAAGTTCATAGCCAAGTTCACCTGTGAAGCCTGCCCTTGCAACCATAATGTCTAAGTCGCCAACAGTGTTGTCTTCAATAGTGAAGAATTTCATAGAAGAAACGTCCTTGTCCACAATTTTATTTACAAGATCTCTTGACTTTGGGCCTTGAAGAGCAAACATAGTTAGCTTTGCAGTAATGTCCTTGTAGTCTATATCGCAGCCGCCCTTAAACTTGTCAAACCACTTAATCATCTTGTCAATGTATAAAGTTGAAATCAAATACTTGTCATCTTCCAACCTAAAAACAATAACATCGTCAATAATTTTTCCCTCTTCATTTAGCATTGTAGTGTAAAGTGCGTGACCCTTTTTCATATTTTTTATGTCATTTACAAAAACTTTGTCTAAAAAAGTTGCTGCATCCTTACCCTTGACATCTAAAACTTGGTGAGTGAAATCATAATAACCAACGCCATTTCTAACAGCTTCGTGTTCTTTTCTTCTTAATACATCATTTTTCATAAAATCACTTTCCTTTATCACGTTACAAAAATAAATCTCTCATCCCTAATATACCCTCAAAAGTTTTTTAAAAACAAAAAGCACAAGACATATATCTTGCGCTTTCTTAATAAGTTTAGTTTTTAAATTTTTTATATTGCCTTTCCTGAGAGAAAAGCATATTTTTATTCCTCTATTAAAAATCCAAGTTCCTTCAAGACAAGTTCAATTTCTTCAATTACTTCTTCATTTTCAGTAACAACTGTGTGGTAGTGAACTCCACCAGTAAGTACATCTAAGGGCTTTGACTTTTCTTCCTTCATTTTTTCTAAAAATATTTTTACATCTCGCCTAGAGGAGCAGTTTAAATCCTTTTTTATTTCTCCATAAACCTTGTGGTGAACTATTACATCTTTCACTCTTCCTCCAAGGTCAACAATGGCATTTAATTCTTTATTTATATCTTTATCGCTGTGTTTAACTTTGAAAACTTTTTGAGTTCTCTCTTCGTTTATATAGTAACCCCTATTAGTTGAAACAATATCCTTTCCACTAGCTCGAAGTATGGCTATATCTTGCACTATTACTTGCCTAGTTACATCAAATTTTTCTGCCAACTTTTCTCCTGATATTGGCTTTTGATTGTCATATAAAAATTTTAATAGGTCATCTCTTCGTGTTTTTGGTTCCTTCATATCTTCCTCAATAGATTTTTAAATTTTTCATGGATAAGTCTAGGACTCCTGCCTGGTAAGTTATGGCACCAGATGAAATATAATCAATGTCTAAATCTTTATAGTCATTAATATTTTCAAGGCTAATATTTCCTGAGCACTCGATTATTGCCCTCTTATCAATAAGCTTAGCGGCTTCTTTTATTTCTTCTATATTCATGTTGTCTAACATAATTATATCAGCTTTAGCTTCTAATGCTTCTTTCACTTCATCTAAATTTTCTACTTCAACTTCAATTTTTTTGACAAAGGGATTTAGACTTCTTACTTTTTCTATGGCATTTTTTATTCCACCAGCAGCATCTATGTGATTGTCCTTTATCATAATTCCGTCAGATAAATTATATCTGTGATTGTAGGCGCCGCCAAGAGTTACTGCATATTTTTCAAAAATTCTCATGCCTGGTGTAGTCTTTCTAGTGTCTAAAATTTTTACAGAGTCACTATCAAGGGAAGCTACCATTTTTTTAGTATAAGTGGCAATACCGCTCATCCTTTGCAAATAATTTAAGGCAGTCCTTTCGCCTTCTAAGATTGCCCTGGCTTTTGCCCTTATTGTCCCCACTAAGTCAGAATTATTTACCTCATCGCCATCAGAAAAATTAAATTCAAAAGTTGCATCTTCATCTAATATTTCAAAAACTCGCTTAAATACATCAAGGCCTGCAATAATTCCCCTATCCTTTGAGATTAAACTTACTTCTCCCTTTTCATCTTTTAAAATTGCATCTGTAGTGATGTCGCCACTAGTCATGTCTTCTCTTAGAGCAGAAATAATATACTTATCAATTACTATTGGCTTTAGCTCTCTCATCTTCTCTTATCCTTTCAAAAATAATAACACGATCTTTTTCTTTATCAATCTTTCCAGCATCAATTTGAAAATCTATTTTTCTATCTTCAAGTTTATTTTCATTTAAGTAATCTGCCAAAAGTCTTCCAAAAACTACACACTCTAAAAGTGAGTTGCAGGCAAGTCTATTGGAACCATGAATACCAACATTTCCTGCTTCTCCAACTGCGAAGAGTCCCTCTATATTAGTCCTTCCCTTAATATCACATTCTATGCCGCCCATAGTATAGTGTTGACATGGAACAACGGGAATATTTTCATATCTTGCATCTATTTGCCTATCTTTTAATTCCTTAAATATCATTGGAAATCTCTTTGGAATTTTGTCTTCACCTAGTGGTTTCATGGACAAGTATTCAAAGTTTACCTTTTCTTTTTTCATTTCCCTTAATATTGCCTTTGCCACAATATCTCTAGGCTTCATTTCGTCGGTGAATCTCTCCTTTTTGTGGTTTAATAAGAGAGCGCCCTCACCTCTTGCAGATTCAGAAATCAAAAATTGTCTCTCTGCCCCTTCTTCATATAGAGAAGTTGGATGAAACTGAATGTAGGAAATATCCTTTAACTTAACACCATTTTTTATAGCCATGGCATATCCATCGCCACATATATGAGGGAAATTTGTGCTCCTATCAAAAAGTCCACCTAGTCCACCAGTTGCAAGAACAACATTTGTAGAAATAAAAATTTTATCTAAAGACCTTGCGCCATAGCACTTGCCCTTATTTACAATTAAATCAACAATAGGAGTGTCTTCAAATATTTCTATATTAGCTCTTTCCCTAAGCCTTTTATAAAGGACATCTAAAATCCCCTTGCCAATTTCATCATCTATGTGAAGACCTCTGGCTATAGAATGGCCGCCTTCTCTTGCATAATCAAAGTCTCCATTCTTCTTTGTAAATTCAACTCCAAGGTCAAGTAAAAAATTTATTGCAGCTTGGGACATATCTACCATTTTTTCCACAGCTTGCAAATTATTTTTGTAGTGACCTGCCTTTAATGTGTCTTCAATAAAAGTTTTTCTGTCAGACTTATCCTTTAGGACATTTATGCCACCTTGAGCCAGATATGAATTTGAATCTTCTAACTTTTTCTTAGTTACTAGGGCAATTTTATAATTTTTACTTAACTCTAAGGCTGTGCTAACGCCTGCTAGTCCAGAGCCAATTATTAAAATATCATATTTTTTCATCTTAAGCACCTAGCTCCAACATTCTCTTTAGAGGAATTAAAGCTTTCTCTCTAATTTCTTTATCTACCTCAACTTGATTTTCATTGTTTTCAATTACCCTAATGACTTTATCAATATTTAATTTTTTCATGTCATTACAAATTGGACTTTTTCTCAATTTTCTAAAATTAATATTTGGATATTTTTTCTTTAGCTCAGTAAAAATTCCTTCCTCCGTAACAACTAGTACATCGTCATATTTTCCAGCTTCTTTAATAATAGCCTTTGTAGAACCTATAAAGTCAGCAAGGTCTAATACTTCTTTTCTGCATTCAGGATGAGCTAAAATTTTTACCTTGCCCTTAAAAGATCTCACATCATCAAGGTCAATTTCATCGTGAACTGGGCAGTAACCATCATTTAAAATAACATTTTTATCAGGCAATGATTTTTTTATGTAGTCGCCAAGATTTTTATCTGGAACAAAAAATATATTTTTTTCCTTTAATTGATTTACAATTTTTGCAGCATTTGAAGATGTTACACAAATATCTGAATAAGCTTTAATTTCAGCAGTGGAGTTTATATAGGTTACAACTGCTAAATCATCATACTTTGCTCTCATCTCTTTAATTTTTTCTACACTTACCATGTGTGCCATAGGACAATCTGCTCCAAGATCTGGCATCAATACATTTTTGCTTGGATTTAAAATTTTTACACTTTCGCCCATGAAGTAAACCCCAGCCATGACTATTGTCTTTTCCTTTAACTCAGTTGCCTTTTGAGCTAGGAAAAAAGAATCTCCTATGTAATCAGCTATAGCTTGTATATCCTCATTTACATAATAATGAGCAAGAATAACTGCATCTTTTTCTTCCTTTAATTTTTTTAAGATTTCCACTTTTTCATCAAAGTTTAACTTTTCTAAATTTTCCAATTTTATCCAATCTCCTAACAAATTTTAAATAAAATTATATTACAAAGAAGATGATGAGACAAGCCAAGTGTATATACACTTGTAAGGTAAAGTGACCTCTTTATTTTTTAATTTACTATAATTTAAAGGCTAAAATTTTCTTTTCTCTTTAATTTTTATCAGTCCTTTTATAATTGAAGTTAAAAAAAGACCGAAGATTTTATCCTTCGGTCAAATTTTATTCATTTGATTTTAGCGCGTCTAGGGCGTTAATCTTTTTTATCCTAAAGTGGAATATTATCATTATTAGTGTGTTTATAAAGGCTGTGATTATGCCTGCCAGTATAAAAGGTCTTGCCGTCAAGTCTTCTGGCAGCATTGCCATAAAGGGCACTACTATTTGCAAGACTGAGTAGTGCAAAATTTTTCCAACTACCAGTCCTATTAATATTCCAATAAGGGCAAGGATGTAAGTTTCCTTATAGATGTAAGATGTGGTCTCTTTTGGATAAAAGCCCAAAACTTTTATGGTTGAGACTTCTCTTATTCTCTCTTCAATATTAATATTTGTAAGGTTGTAGAGGACTACAACTTCTAATATTGTGGTCACCATTAAAATTATTATTTCAACCTTTGTTATTGAGAATAAAAATTTATTTAAGATGTCCTTTAGGTCGTCGATGTTGGTAATGTTAAAGACTGCCTTGTTTTCTATTGTGGTCTTTGTAAACTCATCCTTGTCAAAGTTTTGAGGAGTCTTTATTAGGTCTGTGTTTGCCACAAAGTCTGAGCCCGTCACTTTTTCAAAATAGTCTTTATCCATGTAGACATTGTGACCAATGTAAAATTCTGTTATGCCTGCTACTTCAACTTCAAATTCGTTGCCATAGACATCGCGAAGTTCAAGTGGGTCCCCAACTTTTAATTTTTTAAGCTTGGAAAGTTTTTCTGTTATTATTACCCCTCTCTTGGAAAGCTCAAGTTCTTCGCCCCCGTCCTTGTCCCTAAGAGCCACATAGTTTTTAAATTTTTCCCTGTCCTCTGGCACAATTACATTTACAACTTGGTCGATCTCATCGTAGTCTACTGTGAATAATTCTTCATAGGTCTTTGTGTACTCTAAATTTTTACCGTCAATTTCCCTTCTGTAATCTCCATAGGCATCTTCGTCAAACTGGCTGTCGTATAAAACTGAAAGGTCGTATTTTAAAATTTCCTTAAACTGCAAGGTCTCTACATCTTTTACAGATTCTGATATTCCAAAGCCCAAAACAAGTAGAGCTGCACAGCCCATGACGCCAACTACTGTCATGAACATTCTCTTCTTTGACAAGAATAAATTTCTCGCCGTTACCTTGGACAAAAAGCTCATCCTATTCCAGATGAAAGGGATTTTTTCCAGCATTATTCTGTTGCCCTTGGAAGGTGCTTTTCCACGAAGAAGGTAGGCTGTCTTTTCCTTTAGGTTTTTGTTGACAGTAATTATTGCTGCCACTGTTGTAAATATAAATCCAATGGCTATGGCAAAAATTATCCTAAGTGGAAAGGCATTTATAATCAAGTGGTCCTCAAAAATTGTCTTAGTTGAGTAGGCATTGCCAATGATGTAGGTCAATAGATAAGACCCAGTTATGGCGCCAAGACTTCCACCAATTATTGATGCCAGCGTGCCATATAGGAAAAATTTTCTTCCAATTTCTCTATTGGTGTAGCCCAGAGCCTTGTAGGTTCCAATGACCACTCTATTTTCGTCAACCATTCTCGTCATTGTCGTGAAGCAAACTAAAAGTGCTATGGCAAAGAAAAATATTGGGAAGATAAAGGATAGACCGTCAACTCTCTTTGCATAGTCCAAGTAGGTGTTGACATCGTTAGAAAGGTGTCTAGGCGTGATCTTATAGCGAGGTTGTTTTATTAGGCTAAGATACTTTCTTCCGTCGGCAATTTTTTCTCTTGCGTCAGAAATTTTTTCTTCAGCCTCCTTGGACTTGTCGCTGAATTCTCTTTCGCCCTTTTTAAGGTCCAACTCTCCCTTGTAGAGCTTGCCCTTGGCATCATCTAACTTGTCCTTGCCAGTTTTTAGCTCCTTATCAAGCCTTTCCTCTCCTCTTTGGAGTTCATCTCTTCCAGACAAGTATTTTTCCTTGGCTCTTGATAGTTTCTCTCTGCCCTCAACATATTGGTCGTACTTTTCCTCGTACTCCTTCTTGCCACTTTCGTAGTCGGCACTTCCCTTGTCCAGCTTTTCTTGAGACTCGTCAAGTTTTTTCTTAGCCTTATTAAGTTCTTCCTTGGCGTCTTGGAGTTTCCTCTTATTCTTTTCTATTTCATCCTTATTTTTTTCGTATTCCTCTTCGCCCTTTTCGGCTTCAGCAATTCCCTCTTCAAGCTGATTTTTGCCCTCTTCAAGTTGCGTCTTACTTGCATCAAGAGTTGCCCTTGCCCCTACTAATTTTTTCTCGCTTTCATTTATTTTTTCAATGCCAGCCTTGCCGACCTTGACCTTTGCTTTTAAGTCATCTAAGTTTCCAGTGATTCCCCCTGGCACTTCCTTATTTATTTCCTCAAGAGCCTTGTCAATTTCAGCCTTGGAATTATTTAAAAACTCTAACTTTTTATTTAGGGCTTCCTTATTTTTTTGAAGTTCTGCCCTTTGTGCCTCTAAGCCTTGAAGTTTAGCCTCAAGTTTTATTCTGCCCTCATCTGATAAATTTGGATCATTAAGAGCCACATTTGTACTTGCAATTTCAGCCTCAACTTGTCCAAGTCCGCCATCAACTTGGTCTATCTGTGCCTTTGTACTTGCAATCTCACTTTCAATAGTGGGAAGTTTATTTAAAATTTCACTGGCTGTGTCCAAAATTTTATCTAGGGCATAAATTTTTTCCACTGCATCTTCATAGGAAGTGGCTCCCATTTTAGTGACTAGCTCCTCTTTGCCTGCTTCAAGCTGCTTTTTGCCGCTGTCGTATTCCCTTTCGCCTTCCTCATATTTTTTCATTCCTTCAGCAAGCTTGACCTTGGAATCTTCAATTTTTTGCCAGCCATCGTCTAATTTTTTTCTGCCTTCAAGGAGCTTGTCTTCCCCTTCTTTTAGTGCCTTTTCTGATGCTTCAGCCTGACCAAGACCCTTTTGGTACTTTTCCTTACCATCAGCCAGTTGTTCCCTGCCAGAATCCAATTCAACTTTTGCATCATCAAGCTTTTTCTTTCCATCCCTTAACTTTTCGTAGCCGTCAATGAGTTTTCTCTCGCCGTCATCAATTTCCACAGAAGCCTTGTAAAGTTTGTCTCTATTTTTTGAAATTTCAGACTCTGCATCACTTTTTTCCTTGTTGTACTTGTCTAGACCCTCTTGATAATCCTTTTTGCCCTTGTTTAAGTCCTTACGACCCTTGACAAGTTTATCCTTTGCATCAGTGAGCTTGTCCTCTGCATCAGTAATCTTGTCTTCAGCATCTAATATCTTGCCAGAAATTTCATCTTGAATGGATAAAAGTCTCTCCTTAGGTCTATTTTTTAAATCGATCTTTAGGGCGCGAGTCTTCTTGTCCATGTAGTCTACATATTCCTTGTCAGAAGTCACAAGACCCTCTGTGCCCAAAAATTTTAGCTTGGCAAGAGTTGGTTCTCCAGAAAAGTTTCCATCGTCAATGAAGGCGAAGTAAGAAATTTTTCCATAACCCCTTTCAGAATAAGTTCCGTTCTTGTCTTGAATGAAGTCAAGAGAATTTGCAAAGCCTACCACCTTGTAGGAAAGCCTCTTTAAGTCATTGTCATCATCGTCGTCATTGTCCTCCTTAAAGGAAATGATGTCGCCAATTTTTTTGCCATCATTTTTCATTCTGGAGTCCAGGACAATTTCATCAGGGCTCTTTATACTTCTTCCCTCAACAATTTCAGGCTTAGAAATTTCATAGGGCATATTCAAGACTTTTATGACAATGGAATCTCCCACTAAGAAGACATCCTTGTCATAGCCGTATTCAAGCTCAGAGATGTCCTCTTGGTCCTCGATAATAGCCTTGTCTTTATCTTCCAGACCAATAGGCACAGAAATTTTTAGGTCTTCTTGATTTAGTTGTGTGATTTTATTATCAAGGGTGTTTCGCATAACTTGCCCCGTAGAGAGCAAGCCAATTAATACAAAAACACCTAGAAAGACAATTATTAAAATAGATATAAATCTCGGAATAGAATTTTTTATCTCTCTAAAATTATCTTTATCGCAAGCTTTCACCCTGCACCTACCATTCTATTTCCATAATATCTCTTGGATTTTTGTTGATAAAAACATCCTTTACCCTTGCATCAGAAATTTCAATTAATCTGTCTGCAGAATTTTTTATTGCCGAATTGTGAGTAATTAAAACCACTGTGGTGTCTGTTGTCCTAGTTAAATCTTGCAAGAGCTTTAAAATTTGCTTGCCTGTGTTATAGTCAAGAGCTCCCGTTGGCTCGTCGCACAAGAGAAGTTTTGGATTCTTTGCAATTGCACGAGCAATGGATACCCTCTGCTGTTCACCACCAGATAATTGTGATGGAAAGTTATCCATTCTCTCACCAAGTCCCACAGATTTTAAAACTTCCACTGGATCCTTTGCCTTCTTTACAATTTGTGTGGCAAGCTCTACATTTTCAAGAGCCGTCAAGTTTGGAATGAGATTGTAAAATTGAAAGACAAAGCCCATGTCATACCTTCTGTAATCTGTAAGCTCCCTCTCATTAAAGGAGACAATGTTTTTGCCATCAACAAAGAGTTCGCCACCAGAAGCAGTGTCCATGCCGCCAAGAATATTTAAAAAAGTTGACTTTCCAGCACCAGATGCGCCGAGAATTATTGCAAATTCATTTTTTTCTATTTCAAAATTTAATTTATCGTTAGCCATTACAGATCTCTCGCCAATATTGTAGACCTTGGAAAGATTTTTAACTTCAATAAAAGCCATAGTATCACCTGATGCTATTATATCAAAATTTCCCTATACTTTAAATTTAAAAAAACGCCCATGACTGAGCGTTTTTAAATAATTTTATTACATTTACTTGAAAAATATTCCAACTATTTTATCATCCTTATTAAAACTTACCCTAAAAAGAACATCCTTTTTTTCATACTTGACCTTTTGTAAAATAGTCGAATAAGTTGAGCCCGAATTTTTATCCTCTTCATAGATCCCCTTAGCGTCACCGAATTCTACAAATTTCCCATTTTCATCAAGATTTTTATAGGCTTCTTCCAAAATTTCTTTTTTAAATCCTAATGATTTTTCTGTTAAATCAATAAATTCATCTGTTTTTCTCTCATTGACTAAACTTATGGCAGCTTGAGATTTTTTTTGATACTTATTAAAATCCTCATCTGACATTTTTTTAGTCTTAGAACCGCAGGCAACCAAAAGTAATACAATAGCTGTTAAAGTTATAATTTTAAATTTTTTCATTTCTATTCCCTCCTAAATTAATTTTAAAAATGAAAATTAAGATAAATATACAAAGTAAAGTCCAACTTCCGTACAAAATCAAATTACTAAATCCAAAAATATTCTTTAATATTATAAAATAATCAAAAAAACCATGTAAAAAAATCGCTAGAATTAAATATCTGTATTTTTCCATTCTATTAAATCCAAGCCATATTAATAAAGTCATACCAATATGAAAAATCACCGCTAACAATCTTTCATATAATCCTAAAAAAATATCAGACCTAGTCATAAGGTTTAGACTGCTAGAACTCACAATAAGAACAAATATTACTTCTATAATTCCATGACCTAACCCAAAAATAATTGCATCTGACTTGCTATTACTTTCTTTTAAAAATTTATCCTTAAAAATAAATCTTCCACCCTCTTCAAAAAGTCCAGCACTCAGTGTGATTAAAAATCCATATAATAGTGGATAAAGACTCTGAAAGTTGTTGAGCCATAAGTTGTTGTTTAATAATTTCAAAAGAGGTAATCGAAGGCATAGCTGTGACAATACAAAACATATCATTCCTAGCAAAAATAATTTTAAGAATTTTTTCACAATTAAAACCCCTTTCTATTTAGATTATTGTCTAAATAGAATTTTATCATCATTATTTTTCTATGTCAATAAAATTCCTTTGATTTTAAATACAAAATAAAAACGCCCATGACTGAGCGTTCTCTAATAAATTTTATTTTTATTTTTTAATACATTGTAGCCTGGCGAAGTTTTTTGTCCACTTCTTTTTTCTTCATTGTCTCTCTCTTGTCCCAAAGTTTTTTACCCCTTGCCTTGGCAATTAGGACCTTTACCTTTCCACGAGTTAGGTAAACCTTTAATGGAATAATTGTGTAGCCATCTTGGGTCTTAACTTTTTCCAAGCGGAGAATTTCATTTTTGTGCATCAAAAGTTTTCTCTTCCTCATGGGGTCAACATTGTGTATATTTCCCTGCTCATAGGGAGAGATGTGCATGCCGTAGACGAAGATTTCGCCCTTACTTATGTCGCAGTAGGAATCTTTTATGTTTACCTGCCCTGCTCTAATTGACTTTACTTCTGTGCCAAAAAGTTCTATGCCAGCTTCATAAGTGTCCTCGATAAAATAAAGATGGCTTGCCTTCTTGTTATTAGCTATTGCATTGTCTTTTTCTTTACTCATCTTCATCACCTACTAATTTAAAATCAATATTTCCCATATTTAAGTCCACGCTTACAACTTGGATCTCTACTTGGTCGCCTATGTGGAACTCATTTTTTGTCTCATAGTCCACAGCCTTGTAGTGGTCTACATCAAATTCGTAGTAGCCATCCATGGACCTGTAGCTAACAAGGCCCTCTACTAAATTGTCTAGTTCCACAAAAATTCCAAAGCTTGTAATGCTAGAGACCCTGCCAGTGTATCTTTCTCCAAGGCGCTCTGACATGTACTCTGCCATTTTTATGTCTTGGACTTGTCTTTCTGCGTCCTGAGCAATTTTTTCTGTCCTGGAAACTTGCTCTGCTATCTCTGGCAAGATGACCTTTAAATTTTTAATTTCTCCACCAGAGAGTTTGCCCTTTACGTATTTTTTTATAATTCTGTGAATTGTAAGGTCTGCATATCTTCTTATTGGTGAAGTGAAGTGTGAATAATAATCAAAGGCTAGACCAAAGTGAATGTCATTTATTTCAGAATACCTTGCCTTTGTCATGGAACGAAGGGTCATAGTAGATATAAACATCTCTTCCTTAGAGCCCTTTGCCTTTTCAAGAACCTTTTGCACATCTTTTGGCTGAACTTTTTCGTCAAAGCTAATCATGTAACCAAGAGGTCTTAGGTAGGTATTAAGTTCAGAAATTTTTTCTTCCTTAGGTCTTTCGTGGATTCTATATAAGAAAGGAATGTGCTTGAAAAAATACTCCCTTGCCACGCAGACATTAGCTGTCAACATAAAGTCTTCGATTAGTTTGTTGGCTGACCTTCTGTCTCTCTTGTGAATATTTTGTGGCCAACCTCTCTCGTCAACTTCAATTACAACTTCTGGTATGTCAAAGTCAATGGCGCCGCCCTCTTCTCTCTTCTTTTGCAAAATTTTTGAGAGCTCATACATTTTATCTAGGGTTTTTTCCAGTCCCACTAGAGACTCATGAATGACTCCCTTTTCCAAGTAGTCAGATACATTTTCGTAAACCAGTCTTTTACTTGAATTTATAACAGATTCACAGATGTCATATTTTACAACATCACCCTCTTTATTTATCTCTGCCATAACTGATAGGGTGAGCCTATCTACGCCCTCATTAAGGGAGCATATGCCATTGGAAAGTTCAAGGGGTAGCATTGGTATTACCTTGTTTAACAAATAGACTGAGTTGCCCCTCTTGAAGGCCTCCTCGTCAAGGGCGCCAAACTCTTCTACATAGTGAGCCACATCGGCAATGTGAACGCCTAAGAGATAAGATCCCTTCTTAGAAATTTCAAGAGAGATGGCATCGTCAAAGTCCTTTGAATCTGCCCCGTCAATTGTAAAAGTTAGAAGGTCTCTAAAGTCCCGCCTTCCCTTTATATCATCAGCAGTTACTTCTTGTGGCAGGCTCCTTGCCTCAGCTAGGGCTGCCCTGTTAAATTCCATGGGCAGGTCAAGACCTGCTGCCACAGACATTATGTCTACATGGGGGTCTTCTGGATAGCCTAAAATTTCTAGAACCCGTCCTTCTGGCTTTTTATTTGCCTCTGGCCACTTCTCAATTTTTACAACTACCTTTTGACCATTTCTTGCTCCATTAATTTTTTTCTTTGGAATGTAGATGTCCATTGCCATTTTGCTCTCGTCAGTGATTACAAAACCGAAGTCCCTCTTGTCTTGAAAGATGCCCACAAATTTTGTGTTCACCCTCTTTACTATGGCAAGGACCTTTCCCTCTGGCTTGTCGCCAAAGGAATCTTTATACCTTCTCACAATGACTTCGTCGCCATTTAGTGCGAAGTTTAAATTATTTTTTGATATATAAATGTCTTCGTCAAGATTTTCAGTAATCAAAAATCCAAAACCCTTGGCATTTGTTTGAAGTTTCCCATAAAAGAATTTGTCATTGTCCACAAATCTATATTTTTTTCTGCTGTCTTCAAAAATAAGTCCCTCATTTTCTAGTTCTTCAATTATTTTCAAAAACTGCTTTTTCTCTTTATTTTTAATTTTAAATAATTTAAGGAGTTCCTCTTTTGACCTTGGTGTTGTCTTTTCGATAATCTCTAAAATCTTTTCTTTAATCATTAAATCTTTGCTCCATAACTTGTCATATTAAATAAGTTTGAATCGATGGAATAGCTGTTTTCTGCCCTTTCATTGTATCTCTCATGACCAAGTTCAATTAATCTTGTGATTAAATCCTTAATCTTTAAGCCCTCTACTTCATAGAGGTAAAAGGCAATGGAACCTGGAAGGGTGTTGATTTCATTTACATAAGCTTTGTCGCCATCAACTAAAAAGTCAATTCTTGCAACGCCTGCTCCGTCAATTGCCCTAAAACTTTTCTTGGCAAGGTCTTTAATTTCTTTTTCAAGTTCTGGTGTGAGGTCAGCTGGAAGCTTTTTGTTTTGGTGTTTTTGTGAAGACTTTGCTCCCTTTGAGCCAGAAACATACTTGTCTTCGTACTTCAAAAGATCTTTAAAGCCAAGAGGTTCTTCTGCTGCAGAAACTTTTAAATCATCTTCATAACCTAGGACTGCCACATTTATTTCTCTTGGGTTTACCACTGCTTCTTCCACGATTATTTTTCTGTCGTAATGGGCAGCAACTTCAAGGGCCTTTGAAAGGTCAAGGGCATTTTCCACTCTTGAAATTCCAATAGAGGAACCTAAATTTGCTGGCTTTACAAATAGAGGATATTTCAAATCCTTGCACTTTTCAACAATATTTTGTAAATTTTTGAGTTCATCTTTGTAAAAATACTTGTATTTTGTCATGGGAATATTTTCTGATTCAAAAACTTTTCTCATTACAACCTTGTCCATGCCAACAGCAGCAGACATTACGCCACAGCCAGTGTAAGGCATGCCCATAAGTTCAAAAAGTCCTTGAGTACATCCATCTTCGCCAAAAGTTCCGTGAAGGGCAAAAAATATTGCGTCAATTTTTTGGTAGACTTCAACAGAATCATATTCTGCCTTAAATAATTTCTTTTCATTGTGTTTCACGCAGTAAAGATTTCTGTCGCCATAAATTGGTTTAAAGAAAACTTCAACTCCATCGTGAAAGTCTTGGTTCTTGTAGGCCTTAAAGTTTTTTAAACTTTCGCCAGATAGAAATTTGCCGCTCTTTGTAATATAAATTGGAATAGGATTGTACTTAGTCTTATCCATATTTTCAATAATTTGCATTCCTGTTATAACAGAAACTTCGTGTTCAACGGATCTGCCTCCGAAGATTACTCCTATATTTTCCATTTTTTCACTCCTCATTGTAGTTGTCAGGTAGGTCATTTTCAAAGAGAACGACATCTCCCGGCAAGGAAATTTTTGCAAGCACTTCAGTAGCTTCTGCTAGTGAAGACACTCTGTAAATATTATCTTCATTAAAATTTTTATTTTTTAAGCCCTGGTAAATTGGCATAGTCCTCTTTTTGCCAACTAAAATTGGAAAATCTATGACATCTGCCATGACTTCGCCTATTTTTCTATTTTCTTCTTCTTCCATGTCGCCAAGTTCAACCATGCCCGGCGTAATTATAATCTTTCTGTGGTCCTTAAATTCTCTTAGTACATCAAGAGCTGCCCTAAAGCCTACAGGATTGGAATTAAAGGCATCGTCAATTATTATTGTGCCATTAGTTGATGGAATAAGTGAAAGTCTGTGTTCCACCGGCTCAACTTTTTTTATTCCCCTTTGAATTTCTTCTAGGCTAAGTCCAAGGACATAGGCTGCTGTTGCTGCCGCAAGTAGGTTTGAAATATTGTGAAGACCAAGAAGCCTAGTCTCGCATTTAATTTCTCCGGCTCCCTTTATGTGAAGCATAAATTCTGATCCACTTTCATTTACTTTTATCTCATGGGCATAGACATCTAGCTTGTCAAAATCTCTTGTGCCGTACCTATAAGTCTTCTTTTTAGTCTTGTCTGCAAGGGGCTTCACATAGTCGTTGTCGTAGTTAAAAATTGCAATTCCATCTTCAGGAAGGTCCTCGATTAACTCGTACTTCGTCTTTTGAATGTTTTCAATAGTCTTAAAGAGGTGCATGTGAGTTGGTCCAATAGCTGTAATTATTCCAATGTCTGGTTGGACAAGCTGTGCAACTTCGTGAATTTCTCCTGGCACTTTGGCTCCAAGTTCTGCAATAAAAACTTCCCTGTCACTTTCAAGCTCGTTATTTATAATTTTTGAAAGTCCCATAGGTGTGTTAAAGGAAGATGGCGTGTTCTTGACCCTTAGTCCCTCAGATAAAATTGTGTCAGATATAAATTTTACAGAAGTCTTGCCAAAGGAACCTGTTATGCCAAGGACCTTTAAGCCATTATCTTTTTTGAATTTTTTTATTTTTTCTTGGGCAGAAGTGTAAAAGCCCATATTTATTTTGTCTTCAGTAGGCTTTGCCCACTTGTTAGACAAAATCAAAAGTCTGTATTGGAAAAAATATGTCAAAAAGGAAAGGATGATTGTCGCAAGACCTGAAATGACATAGGACTTTGTGAGATCAAATAGAACCAGAGAAACAATTACTATAAGAACAAAAGTAATGTCATTTACAAGCTTATGTTTCTTTAAAAGTCTCTTTGCCCTGTCAGTCCAAACTATGGGAGTTTTTTGATTTTTCTCAGGCTTATAAACAAGCTTATTCATCTTTTCCCTATTGTTTTTTAAAAATGTTTTGTATTCATCATTGTCGTAGCCCTCTAATTGAAGCATGTGAATGGGAAAATTGCTCCTAATTAGGGAATAATATAGGGCCAGGCAAATCACTACAAAATCTATTAAGTAAATTGGTAATCTCGCCAAAAAATATTCCATGTAAATCTCCTAATCTAAAAATGAATTAATAACTGCGCTAAATTGCGAAAACTTGTCTAGGTAAGAATAGTGACCTGCATCTTCTAAGACCACAAGTCCAGAATTTTTTATCTCTTCTTCAAAAATCTTACCCATGTAAAGCGGCGTTGCCTCGTCCTTATCTCCCCAAATGAGTAGGGTCTCTGCCTCAATATTTTTAAACTCTTCTCTTGTAGATTCATTTACAACTTTTACGAAGCACTTGCGCATAATTCCATCTGCTGCCTGATAGTCGTCAGAGCCGCGATTTTTATAAAACTTTTCCAAGGCTTCTTCATTGTTACCATGAGTCAGCATATATAATTTTTTTGCCGCCTTAAAAGAGTAGACCTTGGTGTAATAAGAAAGCTTTCTCTTGGGAAGAACTCCCGATGCATCAATTATTACAAGCTTGTCTATTAAGTCCTTATTTCTTGCCCCTAGAATGGTTAATGTCTTGCCACCAAAGGAGTGACCTATAAAGGTCGCCTTCTTTATATTAAAGATCTCCAAAAATTTTAAGAGAAATTCATAATAATCGTAGGTCCCCATGACTTCTTTTGGATTATCTGAATCGCCAAAGCCTGGTGCATCGTAGGCATAGACTGTGTAGGATTCTGGAATGGCATTAAAAATCGGCATAATTGATTCAATATATGCACCCCATCCATGGAGAATTACAGCCACTTTGTCGCCGCCCTCTCTCTTAATATATGCAGTTTTAATTCCATCTATATCAATAAAATTTTTATCTACTTTCATCTTCATCTTCTTCTATAAAAATTATGGATCCCTCATCACTTTTTGAATTATTTTCTTTTCCAAAATCTTTTTCAATATAAAGTCCAGAAAAGTCATCTTCGCCTAAATTTTTATCTAGCTTACTTTCAGAATCACTTGTAAAAATAAGACCAGAACTGTCCCTTACATCAAAGCCCATTTTTAGGGAAGAGATCCTTGCGCTGTGCCTTTCAATTTCTCTCAAGGTCTCATCAACATCAAGCTCTGACTGAAGACCCTTTAAAAGACTATATTCATGGCGACCAAGGGCTTCAAAGAGTTCAGATAACTTTCTCTCTTCATTTAAAATTTCGTACTTTAGCCTTGCCGTCTTCTTAATTTCCTGTGATTCACTTACAATTTTTTTCTTCAAATAGTTTAAATTTTCCATAATTTCATCTACATTGCCATCGAGACTGTCAAAAAATCCCACAATATCACCTCGAATCTATGTTATTATATCAAAAAATGGCTGTTTTTTAAATACTGCCCTTGTTTTCTTTGTCATTAATTGGGTAAATCTATTTTGGAGGGATATTATGGAAAAATTAACACTTTATGTAGGAACAGTTTGTCCTTTCTGCAAAAAAGTTGAATCCTTTATGGCAGATAATGGCATTGACTCTGTAGAAATAAAAAATATCGACAAGGACAAAGAAGCTCGAGAATATTTAATTGAAAAGGGTGGCAAAAAACAAGTTCCATGTCTATTCATTGGTGAAGAGCCTCTTTATGAATCACTAGATATTATTAAATATTTAAAGGAAAACCTAGCATAAAAATTTTTTTACAAAAAAAAGACAGGGAGACTCTAAGAGTTTTCTCTGTCTTTTTTATTTCTTCTCTTGTACTTATTTTTCTTTCTCTTTTTTCGCGATAGCAAAATATTTTTGCTCTTAGAAATATTGTAAGTGTTTAAAATTAAATTAATTAGGCTCATTAGCATTATTACCTTTATGATAAATACCTTTGGTATAAAGTGATTAGTCATAATAATAAAACTGATGATTGTAAAAATATCTACAAAGTATTCCAGATACATTACCTTTGAGACTATGGTGTTTTCTGAAAGCTTTAAGTTGTCGCTAAGCACATTTATAAAAAATAAAAACATTATAAAGGTGTAAGTGACAATGGAAATATTTATGCTGGCAGTGATTATATAAGTCTGAAGCATAAAATACATTGAAAAAGTCACTAAGTGTAATGCAATTTCATACTTTTCAATTTTAAAATCCTTAGTCTCGTAAAGATTATCTATGTCCCAATCCTCTGTAAGTGCCTTTAAAATTTTTTTGGTCTTAATTTTTTCACAAATCCATGAAGGAAGTAGGCTCAAGATAAAAATGCTAATGACTAGACTCTTTAGTAGGTCATATAAATTTGCGCTTACAAATCTGTTAAAGTAATTGAAAATAAATAAAATTATTCCAATTAGGGCTGAAACAGAAAGCATCTTCAAGAAGGCGACAAAAATTTCATAATTCTTGCCACTTATAAGAAAGTTTCCGTCTCCGCTATAGGCGCTGGCAAATTCGTAGGGATTGCCCATTCTATTTAATTCTTTTTTTATGTCATCTTCCGTATAAATTTCGGGAAGTCTATCTTTTAAAATTTCTAAAAAATCATCCCTGGCATCCTTTTGCTTGTCATAAGGGATGTATCTTTGCAAATAATAAATATATCTATCGACGAGTTCATGTTCAATTAATTTCATAAAATCATCCTCATATATAT
>OGTN01000322.1_pt1 | contig 22281 bp, 18 predicted proteins | sample 1574591 | NCBI WGS metagenome assembly OGTN01 (sample SAMN03295830, study PRJEB24534) | human gut metagenome | isolation source: fecal sample 5 from infant 4 | host: Homo sapiens | place: USA: Pittsburgh, PA | collected 2014-07
CACTCGGAGGCCTTCACCCGCAGCGGCGGCGAGCTGAAGATGATCCAGCTGTGGGTCAACCTGCCCGCCAAAGACAAAATGACGGCCCCCGGCTATCAGAGCATTACCGCCGGGACGATCCCCACCGTCGCGCTGGCGAATGGCGCCGGACAGGTTCGGGTTATTGCCGGCCAGTATGACGACGTCAGCGGCCCGGCCCATACCTTCTCACCGCTTAATGTGTGGGATCTGCAGCTGAATCAGGGGCACGACCTCACGCTGCGCCAGCCGGAAGGCTGGAGTACCGCGCTGGTGGTGCTGGAAGGGGAAGTGATCATCAACGGTTCCGAGTCCGCCCGCGAAGGTCAGCTCGCCGTCCTGAGCCAGACAGGAGACGCCCTGCATCTGGAGGCGACCACCCAGGCAAAAGTTCTACTGATGGCCGGCGAACCGCTGCAGGAGCCGATTGTGGGCTATGGCCCCTTTGTCATGAATAACAAAACGCAGATCGCAGAAGCCGTTCGCGATTTTAACAGCGGCCGTTTTGGCCAAATCTAACTGATTGAGGTGAATACTATGTCTACTCCCGCTAACTTTAACGGTGCTCGTCCGGTGATTGATGTTAACGATACCGCCATGCTGTTGATTGACCACCAGAGCGGCCTGTTCCAGACCGTCGGCGATATGCCGATGCCAGAGCTGCGCGCTCGCGCCGCCGCGCTGGCCAAGATGGCGTCGCTTGCCGGGATCCCGGTGATCACCACCGCCTCCGTGCCGCAGGGGCCGAACGGTCCGCTGATCCCGGAGATTCATGAAAACGCGCCGCATGCGAAATACATCGCCCGTAAAGGTGAGATTAACGCCTGGGATAACCCGGAATTCGTCGCCGCGGTGAAAGCGACCGGTCGTAAGACGCTGATTATCGCCGGGACCATCACCAGCGTCTGCATGGCTTTCCCGGCGATTGCCGCCGTCGCCGATGGGTATAAAGTGTTTGCCGTGATTGACGCTTCCGGCACCTACAGCAAAATGGCGCAGGAAATCACCCTGGCTCGCGTGGTACAGGCTGGCGTAGTGCCGATGGATACCGCCGCCGTCGCCTCTGAGCTGCAGCGCACCTGGAATCGCCCGGACGCCGCAGAATGGGCGGAGGTGTACACCAAAGTCTTCCCGGCCTACCAATTGCTGATCGAAAGTTACAGCAAAGCGCAGGACGTGGTGAAGAATAACGAACAGCTGGATTCTCAGCGCTAAAACCCCGCCCCGCTGTACCGCAGCGGGGCATTGTTCATTGCGTGAGCGAACGGTAGAGAAAGAAGAAAATATGCTTGACCGTTTTAACGCAACTCCCTATAGTAGCGCCCCGTTGCCCACCCAAGGTGAGCAGCAAGACAATATGGTGAGGTGTCCGAGTGGCTGAAGGAGCACGCCTGGAAAGTGTGTATACGGCAACGTATCGGGGGTTCGAATCCCCCCCTCACCGCCATATTTTAAGAAGAGCTCGTACGCAAGTACGGGCTTTTTTTTCGCATGTAGCACCTGCCGGGGGGGATGAGAACCCCCGACCGGGGTTCGACAACTGGCAACGCCAGTTGGACAGACCGCGAGCCTGCGAGCGGGCTGCCCCGACAAAAACGCCGGGAGCGTTTTTGAACAACGCCTGCGTTGGCCCCGCAGGGGCGAGGCCCATGGATGGGCCGAGTAACGGCGAGCGAAGCGAGTCAATCCCCCCTCACCGCCATATTTTAAGAAGAGCTCGTACGCATGTACGGGCTTTTTTTTCGCTTGTGGCACCGCAGACATCCCCGGGGTCGGCAGCAATGCCTCCCCCGGCTACCAGACCGTACCCGCCAGGTAGCCCGGCTAAGCGCAGCGCCGCCGGGAGGATGCCCAAAAACAACAAAGCCCGGGCTAGCCCGGGCCTTGCTCACAGTATGACGATTAATAATAGGCTTTCAGCGTCCGCTGGCAGAGAGCCGAGCGCACGCAGTCATCGGTGGTGAAACGCACGATGCCGATCATCTCGTCTTCCTCAAAACGCGCCAGCGCATCACTCAGGCCAGACCTCACACCAGAGGGCAAATCGCACTGGGTGATATCGCCATTGACGATGACCGTCACGTTCTCCCCGAGGCGGGTTAAAAACATCTTCATTTGCGCAGCGGTCACGTTCTGGGCCTCGTCCAGAATCACCACCGCATTTTCAAAGGTACGTCCGCGCATATAGGCGAACGGCGCGATTTCCACCTTGCCGATTTCCGGACGCAGGCAGTACTGCATAAAGGAAGCCCCCAACCTTTTCACCAGCACGTCGTAAACCGGTCGGAAATAGGGCGCGAACTTCTCGGCGATATCTCCCGGTAAGAAGCCAAGATCTTCATCGGCCTGCAGAACGGGACGGGTAACAATAATTCTGTCCACATCCTTATGGATCAGCGCTTCAGCTGCCTTCGCCGCACTGATCCAGGTCTTGCCGCATCCGGCTTCGCCGGTGGCGAAAATCAGCTGTTTATTGTCGATGGCATTCAGATAATGCGCCTGAGCTTCATTGCGCGCCTCAATTGGGGAAGTATCACGGCTGTCCCGCGCCATGCCAATTGCTTCTACGCCACTCATTTGCACAAGCGATGTGACCGATTCTTCTTCACGCTGTTTATGGCTACGTGAATCCCGTCTCAGCACACGTTTTGCTTCACGACGAGCTTTGATCACTGCTTTTTGTCTTCCCATGGATAGCACCTTGCGTTGTAGGTTTACATCACACGCGTCAACATCGACGCGACTATGCGCACGAACGATTGAGGTTTGGCTTCCTTGTAAGCCATTGCTTGCCGGTAGAACTGACAACGAGTCGCGGCTACGCGCACCGCGTACCCTGCCAAGGTGGTAATAATTCGAAGCGGAAGGAGAAAGGGTAAGAAAATCGCTGCCGGAAGCGGGGCTTCCGTGCTGAAGAGTACGGTCTGTGGTTTTACGTTGTCCGGTACGGGACCTTACCATTCGCGATCTCCATAGTGAAACGTCACACTGCCGGGAACTACCGCGTATGTAATAAGTACATCAAAAAAGATTCTTAATGCAACTTATTTTTCACAATGACGCAACAAATAGTTCTTAAGCAAGTGTAGGAGACTATCGGTCATTTGTATTACAGAAATATAACACATGGCAGGAAATATAATAAAAAAGAGAAAAACAGCAGAAAACGCCCTGCCCTCACGGACAGGGTCGGTATCAGGCCTGCAGCAGCGACTCTCCCAGATAGTGTTTTTCATCAACTACGCCGGGTAAAACAAAGAAGTAGCCCCCGCCGATGGGTTTGACGTACTCCTCCAGCGCCTCGCCGTTAAGCCGTTTCTGCACCGTCAGAAAACCCTTTTCCAGATCGTGCTGATAGCAAACGAATAACAGCCCCATATCCAGTTGTCCGGCGTTAGTGACGCCCAGCGAATAGCTGTAGCCGCGGCGCATCATCAGGCTGGACTGGGTTTCCGGCGTGCGAGGATTGGCCAGACGAATATGGCTATCCAGCGCAATGACTTCGCCGCCAGGATCTTTACTGTAATCCGGGGTATCGTGTTCGTTTTTCATCCCCAGCGGCGCACCGCTGTGCTTGTCGCGGCCAAAGATCGTCTGCTGCTCCTTGAGCGGCGTCCGATCCCAGAACTCCACGTGAAACTGGATAATTCGCGCCGCCTGATAGCTGCCGCCCACGGTCCAGGCCGGCTCGTCCTGATCGGCTGTCACCCACACGACTTTATCCATCAGCGCGCTGTCGTGGCTCGGCGGGTTAGCGGTGCCGTCCTTGAATCCCAGCAGGTTGATCGGGGTTTCTTTGCCTTTACTGCGCGCCGCGCTGTCGGAGATAAACCCTTCCCGCTTCCAGCGCACGCTCAGCAGATCCGGCGTATGTTTGATGACATCGCGCAGGGCGTGGATCACCGTATCCTGAGTATTGGCGCAGATCTGCAGCAGCAGGTCGCCATGGCACAGGGCGGCATCCAGTGAATCGTTGGGGAAGCGGGTCATCGGCTGCAGTTTTTTCGGCGCTTTATCCGCCAGGCCAAAACGCTCATCAAACAGTGAATGGCCAACCGAGACGGTCATGGTCAGGTTATCCGGTGCAATCCACGCCCCTAAGATGCCGGAATCCATCGGCGGCAGCCGGGGATTCGGCGTATCCGGCGCCGGGCCGCCCTGGGTTAAAAAGGCGATACGCTGGGTCAGCAGCCGAAACAGACGCTCGAGGTCAGCTTTATCTGACGCCAGCACATCGAACGCCACCAGCATCATCGAAGCCTGCTGCGGCGTCAGGATGCCCGCCTGATGCGGGCCGTAGAAGGGCTGTTTTTCCTGACGGGCGTCGGGTGTGAGCGTCCCGGGGGAACTTTCTGCTTTTGCCGCATGCGCCACCGGGCAGCCGCCGGTGATGGCCAGCGCGCCGCCAAGCGCGCCGATCCCTTTCAGTAAGCGACGACGTGACGGCTCGTTCACGTCGTGTGGTTTCTGTTGTGCCATCGACTTAGTCCAGACCCAGGATCCCGCGCAGCTGAGCCAGATCTTCCGCCAGGGTGGTGATCGGCCCTTTCAGCGCATTACGGTCAGCGGTGGTCAGCTTATCGTAGGTCTCGAAACCGTCTTTGGTGCGATATTTGCTGAGGATGCTGTCCACTTTCTTAAAGTTGGCGTCCACTTTCGCCAGCAGCGCGCTGTTCTCTTTTTGCAGCTGCGGACGCAGCAGGTCGACGATTTTCTGCGCGCCGTCAATGTTGGCCTGGAAGTCCCACAGGTCGGTGTGGCTGTAACGATCTTCTTCGCCGCTGATCTTGCTGGCTGCGACTTCCTCAATTAATCCTGCCGCCCCGCCCACCACTTTTGACGGCGGGAACGCCAGCTCGCTGATGCGTTTTTGCAGCTCCAGCACATCGCTGTTCAGCTGATCGGCATATTTTCCCATGCCCTTGACGCTGTTATCGCCAAACAGCGCCTTTTCCAGACGGTGGAAACCGGTGAATTTCGGATCTTCCGCTTTTTTCTCGAAGTCGTCTTCGCGGGCGTCGATGCTGCCGTCAAGGTCAGAGAACAGCTCGGCAATCGGCTCAATGCGCTCGTAATGCTGGCGCGTCGGGGCGTACAGCGCTTTCGCTTTTTCGATATCGCCCGCTTTCACCGCGTCGGTAAAGGCTTTGGTGCCGCTGACCAGCTGCGCGGTTTCCGCCGTCACATAGGCCTTATAAGCGGTGATCGCGTCGCCGAGGCTCAACACCGCATCCGCTTTCGCCGCGTCTTTGGTTGCTTCGCCGGTGACAATCAGTTTCCCTTTCGGGTTGGTGAGCAGGCCGCAGGTCATATCATATTCGCCTGGCTGCAGGTTAGCGGTGAGCTTTTGGGTAAAGCCCGGCGCGATGTTCTCACGCTCTTCCACCACCATGACCCCTTTCAGAATTTCCCACTCCAGCGCTTTCTGGCTATGGTTCTGAATAATAAACTGGGTTTTACCCGCTTTAACGGTCACCTGCATCGGCTCGCACTGCTTGTCGTTGACGGTGACTTTGACCTGCGGGATATCCGCAGCCTGAGCACCCAATGCAGAGCTGAGCAGCGCGGCCACGGTCGCCCGCAGCGCATTACGGCGAAAATGAATCATCATGATCATCCCTTTCGGTAAGTAGAGTGTCGCTTATAAGCTCGCAGCGCCCGGTCAGGCAGCCCGCGAGGCAGTGGTATTATTCCGCGGCGGCAGGGCAAACAGCACCAGCGCCGGGATCAGATAAAGCAGATAGACCGCCACTTCGCTAACGCTCGGGGTCTCCTGGTAGCCGAAGATCCCTTCAAGCAGTGTGCCGAACAGCGTATGCGTCGACAGCACGTTGCTCAGATCGAAGGCCGTATCCTGGAACAGGTTCCACAGGCCAGCCTCGTGGAAGGCGCGGATCGCCCCCGCGGCCAGGCCAGCGGCCACCAGCAGAATAAACAGGCTGGTCCATTTGAAGAACACGCCGAGGTTAAGGCGGATACCGCCCCAGTAGAGCAGGAAGCCCAGCACGATTGCCGTGGCCAGGCCCAGCAGCGCCCCCAGCGGCGGCCAGATGCCGACATCCTGCTGGAATGCCGCCAGCAGAAAGAAGACCGACTCCAGCCCCTCACGAGCAACGGCGAAAAAGACCATCATCACCAGCGCCCAGCCATGGTGATTACCGCGCTGCAGCGCCTTGTCCACGGCCTGCTCCAGTTGCTGTTTAACGTTGCGCGAGACATTGCGCATCCAGAAGACCATCCACGTCAGGATCACTACCGCGATGACCGCGACGATCCCCTCGAACAACTCCTGTTCGCGCTGAGGAAATTCCCCGGTGGTTTCGTTGATAAAAATGCCTAAGCCAAGACACAGCGCCGCCGCGAGGATCACGCCAATCCACATCACGCCAATCCAGTTGCCGCGCTGGGTGCGTTTCAGATAGCTGGCGATCAGGCTGACAATCAGCGCCGCCTCAAGGCCTTCGCGTAACATAATGAGAAATGGGACAAACATGCCAATACCCTTAAATGTAAAGCACCGTCAACGAATGCAAAAACAGGTAATATTTATGATAGTGATTATCATTACAATACTCAGAAACACAAGCGAAATGTTTAGAGAATGATGACTATCTGTAAATAAATCGCTGGCAAATAATGACTTACGAAAATATTCGCCTGTTATGAGGGAAAAGAATAAGCAAAGGATTTTTTACGCCAGATATTTACCCGTGGCGGCGGCTATGGCTAAATGGCGGCCTTATTGACCTGCGAAAAGAACAACATGACTGCATTTTTTCATTTCCTGCTGGCGCTGGTGGTGATCCTCGCCCTGGCCTGGCTTGTCAGCTACGACAGACAAAATATTCGTATTCGTTACATTCTCCAGTTGATTATTATCGAAATAGCGCTCGCCTTCTTTTTCCTGCACGCAGAAAGCGGCCTGTGGCTGGTGAAAAATATCTCCGGCTTTTTTGCTTCACTGTTAGGCTTTGCCGCCGAAGGGACCAATTTCGTCTTTGGCGGCATGAGCGAAAAAGGGTTAGCCTTTATTTTCCTGGGCGTCCTGTGTCCGATTGTGTTTATTTCCGCGCTGATTGGTATTCTTCAGCACTGGCGGATCCTGCCGATTTTCATTCGTGTCATCGGTACCCTGCTGTCGAAGGTAAACGGCATGGGTAAGCTGGAATCTTTCAACGCCGTCAGTTCGCTGATCCTCGGCCAGTCGGAAAACTTCATCGCCTACAAAGGCGTGCTGGGCGACCTCTCCTCACGGCGTCTGTTCACCATGGCGGCGACGGCCATGTCGACCGTATCGCTGTCGATTGTCGGCGCCTATATGACCATGCTGGATGCCAAATATGTCGTCGCGGCGCTGATCCTGAATATGTTCAGCACCTTTATCGTGCTGTCGGTGATTAACCCGACGCGGCCGGACAGCGAGCAGGAAATAAAACTCGAGAAGCTGCACGAATCGCAGAGTTTCTTTGAAATGCTCGGGGAATATATTCTGGCCGGCTTTAAAGTGGCGATGATTATTCTGGCGATGCTGATCGGCTTTATCGCCCTGATCAGCGCCATTAACGCGCTGTTCGCTACCCTGTTTGGTCTCAGCTTCCAGCAGATCCTCGGCTACGTCTTCTATCCGCTGGCCTGGCTTATCGGTATCCCGCTGAGCGATGCGCTGAACGCCGGCAGCATCATGGCCACCAAACTGGTCGCTAACGAATTTGTGGCGATGATTGAGCTGCAAAAGATTGCCGCCAGCATGACGCCGCGCGGGCTCAGCATTCTCTCGGTCTTCCTGGTGTCGTTTGCCAACTTTGCCTCGATCGGCATTATCGCCGGGGCGATTAAAGGCCTGAATGAACCGCAGGGCAATATTGTCTCCCGCTTCGGCCTGCGGCTGGTGTATAGCGCCACGCTGGTGAGCCTGCTTTCCGCCAGCTTCGCCGGGCTGGTGCTGTAAGACAAACGGCGGGGCTGCCCCCGCCGTTTACTCAGAACTGCACGCAGACCGGCTGGTCGACACGCATCACCGACTCCTGCGCGAAGCGTGATTTATAGCCCTGGCGCAGGGCTTCAATACCGGCCTCGCTCTGCGCATCGTTGCCATGGATCACCATCAGCGCCTTACTCTGCTCCCGCACCACCTGACCATTCTGGCCAAGCCACTGGCCGCGGGCATCAAACACCGTCAGCCCATCGCGAAAGCGCGGCGTGACGTCGCGGTCGACAAACTGTTGCCACTCTTCAGCAGTGATGTCTTTCCCCGCCGGGCGGCTCAGGCCGAAATAAAGCGTGGTTTGCACCATGGACCGATCCGCCGGGCAGGCGCCGGGCTTCGGCGCGCGGGTCGACGAACTTCCACCCGCCACGCAGCCGCTGAGTAACCCTGCCAGCACCAGCGCCATTGCACCCTGTCTGAACGTCATCTTTGCTATCCTCATTGTTATTAGTCAGGAAATATCAGCGGATTTTCAAATAATTAGCAAGGGTTATAATATTCCGGCCCGGCAACAGGCAAAAAAAAGCCCGCCAACGGCGGGCTCGTGAGCGTCAGATGACCTTACTCAGCCGTGGCGCGTACCGGCGGCGGCGTATGATAATGGGCATCCGCTTCGGCGAAGCGCTGCTGCATGCTGGCCGACGGCGCTTTATCCAGCAGGCTAAAGACCACAATCCCCAGGCTACCGAAGATAAAGCCCGGAATAATTTCATACAGGCCCAGCCAGCCAAACTGCTTCCAGACGATCACGGTCAGGGCGCCAATCACCATCCCGGCCAGCGCGCCGTTACGGGTCATGCGCGACCACATCACCGAGAACAGCACCACCGGACCAAAGGCGGCGCCGAAGCCAGCCCAGGCGTAGCTCACCAGTCCCAGCACGCGGTTTTCCGGATTGGCCGCCAGGGCAATCGCCACCAGGGCAACCACCAGCACCATCATACGGCCCACCCACACCAGCTCTTTCTGGCCGGCGTTTTTACGCAGGAAGGCTTTATACAAATCTTCGGTGATTGCGCTGGAGCAGACCAGCAACTGACAGCTCAGGGTGGACATCACCGCCGCCAGAATCGCCGACAACAGGATCCCGGCAATCCACGGGTTAAACAGGATTTGCGCCAGTTCGATAAACACGCGCTCGGCATTCTGATTAACCGCGCCCGCCAGGCTCGGGTTGTTATTGAAGTAGGCGATACCAAAGAAGCCGACCGCCACCGCGCCCGCCAGGCACAAGATCATCCAGGTCATACTGATGCGACGCGCGTGGACGATGCTGTGGTGCGAATCCGCCGCCATAAAGCGCGCCAGAATATGCGGCTGACCGAAATAGCCCAGCCCCCAGCCCATCAGCGAAATAATCGCCACGAAGTTCAGCCCCTTGAGCATGTCGATATTTTCGATGCTCTTTTGCTTAATGACTTCCAGCGAATCCCCAAAGCCGCCGACGGAAATAATCACGATCACCGGGGTGAGGATCAGGGCAAAAATCATCAGGCTGGCCTGCACGGTGTCGGTCCAGCTGACGGCGAGGAAACCGCCGACGAAGGTATAGATAATCGTCGCCGCCGCCCCGGCCCACAGTGCGGTTTCATAACTCATGCCGAAGGTGCTTTCAAACAGACGCGCCCCCGCCACAATTCCCGATGCACAATAGATGGTAAAGAACAGCAGAATAACCAGCGCTGAAATAATTCTCAGCACCCGGCTTTTATCTTCAAAACGGCCGGTAAAATAATCGGGCAGCGTCAGGGCGTTATTATTCACCTCGGTATGCACGCGCAGGCGCCCGGCTACCAGCTTCCAGTTAATCCACGCCCCCAGCGTTAAGCCAATGGCAATCCAGCTTTCGGAAATCCCGGAGAGAAAAATGGCGCCCGGCAGGCCCATCAGCAGCCAGCCGCTCATATCCGAGGCGCCGGCGGAAAGCGCGGTCACAAATGGCCCCAGACTCCGCCCCCCGAGAATATAATCATCAAAGTTTTTGGTCGAACGCCAGGCTATAAACCCTATTAAAATCATACCAAAAATATAAACAATAAATGTCACCAGCATCGGTGTGCTAATAGCCATGCAAAGTCTCCAGAATTTTTATCGACAGCGTCCCGCTTCGTCGTTTTTTTCCACTACCGGAACGGGGTAATGGTGCGTTGTTTAATTGGGCGACCGTATCCTGACGGAAGCTTCGGTTTTTCACAAATGATTTAACACAGCATTTACACGAAAACCCGACAGCGCAAAACGTCATTTTTTTAGAGGTTGCACTCTCTCACGTTTTTAAAGGTTGCACCAAACAAAAGTGTTAACTCACGCATACAAATACCCTATGAGCACGGGGTTAAAATTCTGCTATTTTAGGCATTATTTTTAACAAATCCGCCATTTCACGGCTTGCGTCACAAGCCATAATTAACAAGGTTGCACAAAGTTGCAACATAGTGGATATTTCCATGCAACCGCATAAGCCTAACGATAAATGACAGGAGTTTTGAGCATGGGCACCACCACCATGGGTGTTAAGCTTGACGACGCAACTCGCGAGCGCATTAAGTCCGCCGCAAGCCGTATTGACCGCACGCCGCACTGGCTGATTAAACAGGCCATCTTCAATTATCTGGAAAAGCTGGAAAACGATGAGACGCTGCCTGAGCTGCCGGCGCTTCTGAACGGCGCCGCCAATGAAAGCGATGAAGCGGGTTCACCGGCGGAAGAGCCGTATCAACCGTTCCTCGAATTTGCCGAGCAGATCCTGCCGCAGTCGGTGAGCCGCGCAGCGATCACCGCCGCCTGGCGTCGCCCGGAAACCGACGCGGTGCCGATGCTGCTGGAACAGGCCCGACTGCCGCAGTCGCTGGGCGAACAGGCGCACAAGCTGGCGTATCAGCTGGCGGAAAAACTGCGCAACCAGAAGACCGCCAGCGGCCGCGCCGGCATGGTGCAGAGTCTGCTGCAGGAGTTCTCCCTCTCCTCACAGGAAGGGGTGGCGCTGATGTGCCTGGCGGAAGCCCTGCTGCGTATTCCGGATAAAGCCACCCGCGATGCGCTGATCCGCGACAAAATCAGCAACGGCAACTGGCAGTCGCACATCGGCCGCAGCCCGTCGTTGTTCGTCAACGCCGCCACCTGGGGGCTGCTGTTTACCGGGAAACTGGTGTCGACCCATAACGAGACCAGCCTCTCCCGCTCCCTGAACCGCATCATCGGTAAGAGCGGCGAACCGCTGATCCGCAAGGGCGTGGATATGGCGATGCGCCTGATGGGCGAGCAGTTCGTCACCGGCGAAACCATCGCCGAAGCGCTGGCTAACGCCCGCAAGCTGGAAGAAAAAGGGTTCCGCTACTCCTACGATATGCTCGGCGAAGCGGCGCTGACCGCCGCCGACGCTCAGGCCTATATGGTCTCTTATCAGCAGGCGATCCACGCCATCGGCAAAGCCTCCAACGGCCGCGGCATTTATGAAGGGCCGGGCATCTCCATTAAGCTCTCCGCGCTGCACCCGCGCTACAGCCGCGCGCAGTATGACCGGGTGATGGAAGAGCTTTACCCGCGTCTGAAATCGCTGACCCTGCTGGCGCGCCAGTACGATATCGGCATCAACATCGACGCCGAAGAGGCCGATCGCCTGGAGATCTCCCTCGATCTGCTGGAAAAACTGTGTTTCGAGCCAGAGCTGGCCGGCTGGAACGGCATCGGTTTTGTTATTCAGGCCTACCAGAAGCGCTGTCCGTTTGTTATTGATTACCTGATTGACCTCGCCACCCGCAGCCGCCGTCGCCTGATGATCCGTCTGGTGAAAGGCGCCTACTGGGATAGCGAAATCAAACGCGCGCAGATGGAAGGCCTCGAAGGCTATCCGGTCTACACTCGCAAGGTCTATACCGACGTCTCCTACCTCGCCTGCGCGAAAAAGCTGCTGGCGGTGCCGAACCTGATTTACCCGCAGTTCGCCACCCACAACGCCCATACCCTGGCGGCTATCTACCAGCTGGCGGGCCAGAACTACTACCCGGGCCAGTATGAGTTCCAGTGCCTGCACGGCATGGGCGAACCGCTGTACGAGCAGGTGGTGGGCAAAGTCGCCGACGGCAAACTGAACCGGCCGTGCCGGATCTACGCCCCGGTGGGCACCCACGAAACGCTGCTGGCGTATCTGGTGCGCCGTCTGCTGGAAAACGGCGCCAATACCTCTTTCGTCAACCGTATCGCGGACAATACCCTGCCGCTGGACGAGCTGGTGGCCGACCCGGTCAGCGCGGTAGAAAAACTGGCGCAGCAGGAAGGCCAGGCCGGCCTGCCGCATCCGAAAATCCCGCTGCCGCGCGATCTCTACGGCAGCGGCCGCAGCAACTCCGCCGGTCTCGATCTGGCGAACGAGCACCGTCTGGCCTCCCTCTCCTCTTCCCTGCTCAACAGCGCCCTGCATAAATGGCAGGCATTGCCGATGCTGGAGCAGCCGGTGGCCGAAGGCGAGATGCAGCCGGTAGTCAACCCGGCAGAGCCGAAAGATATCGTTGGCTACGTCCGCGAAGCCAGCGACGCCGAAGTGCAGCAGGCGCTGACCAGCGCTATCAACAATGCGCCGATCTGGTTCGCCACCCCGCCGCAGGAGCGCGCCGCCATTCTTGAGCGCGCCGCGGTGCTGATGGAAAGCCAGATGCCGACCCTGATGGGGATCCTGGTGCGCGAGGCGGGTAAAACCTTCAGCAACGCCATCGCCGAAGTACGCGAAGCCGTCGACTTCCTGCACTATTATGCCGGTCAGGTGCGCGATGATTTCGATAATGAAACCCACCGCCCGCTGGGCCCGGTGGTCTGTATCAGCCCGTGGAACTTCCCGCTGGCGATCTTCACCGGCCAGATTGCCGCCGCGCTGGCGGCCGGCAACAGCGTGCTGGCCAAACCAGCCGAGCAGACGCCGCTTATCGCCGCCCAGGGCGTGGCGATTCTGCTGGAGGCCGGCGTGCCGCCGGGCGTTATTCAACTGCTGCCGGGCCGCGGGGAGACCGTGGGCGCCGCGCTAACCTCCGATGAGCGCGTACGCGGCGTGATGTTCACCGGCTCCACCGAAGTGGCGACGCTGCTGCAGCGCAATATTGCCAGCCGCCTCGATCCCCAGGGTCGCCCGACGCCGCTGATCGCCGAAACCGGCGGGATGAACGCGATGATCGTCGACTCGTCGGCGCTGACCGAGCAGGTGGTGATCGACGTCCTGGCTTCCGCGTTCGACAGCGCCGGCCAGCGCTGCTCCGCCCTGCGCGTCCTCTGCCTGCAGGAAGAGGTCGCCGACCATACCTTGACCATGCTGCGCGGCGCCATGAGCGAGTGCCGGATGGGCAATCCGGGCCGGCTGACCACCGACATCGGCCCGGTTATCGATGCGGAAGCGAAAGAGAATATTGAACGCCATATTCAGGCGATGCGCGCCAAAGGCCGCACCGTCTACCAGGCGGTGCGCGAGAATAGCGAAGACGCAAGCGAATGGCGCCACGGGACCTTTGTGCCGCCGACGCTTATCGAACTCGATAGCTTCGACGAGCTGAAAAAAGAGGTCTTCGGCCCGGTGCTGCACGTGGTGCGCTATAACCGTAACGAGCTGGACAAACTGGTGGAGCAGATTAACGCCTCTGGCTACGGCCTGACGCTCGGCGTGCATACCCGCATCGACGAGACCATCGCCCAGGTCACCGGCAGCGCGAAGGTGGGCAACCTGTACGTCAACCGCAATATGGTTGGCGCGGTGGTCGGCGTGCAGCCGTTCGGCGGCGAAGGGTTGTCCGGTACCGGTCCGAAAGCCGGCGGTCCGCTGTATCTGTACCGTCTGCTCTCCAGCCGTCCGCAGGACGCGGTCGGCGTGACCTTCGCCCGCCAGGATGCGGAGCGCCCGCTGGACGCCCAACTGAAAACGCTGCTGGAAAAACCGCTGCAGGCGCTGCAGCAATGGGCGGCGGGCCGTCCTGAGCTGCAGGCGCTGTGCCAGCAGTACAGCGAGCAGGCGCAAAGCGGCACCCAACGCCTGCTGCCGGGGCCAACCGGCGAGCGCAACACCCTGACGCTGATGCCGCGCGACCGTGTGCTGTGCGTGGCGGATAACGAACAGGATGCGCTGATCCAGCTGGCGGCTGTGCTGGCGGTGGGTTGTGAAGTACTGTGGCCGGACAGCGCCCTGCAGCGCGATCTGGCGAAGAAGCTGCCGCGGGAGGTCAGCGAGCGCATTCGCTTTGCCAAAGCGGAGCAGTTACCTGGCCAGGCCTTCGACGCGGTTATCTACCACGGCGATTCCGACCAGCTGCGCGAGCTGTGCGAGCAGGTGGCGGCGCGCGACGGGGCGATAGTCTCCGTGCAGGGCTTCGCCCGCGGCGAAACCAACCTGCTGCTGGAGCGGCTGTATATCGAGCGCTCGCTGAGCGTTAACACCGCGGCGGCAGGCGGTAACGCCAGCCTGATGACCATCGGCTAAAACAGGCGCCCCCGGTGGCGCTGCGCTTACCGGGGCTACCTGTCTCATGGCACGGGGGACGGCCTGTATTGTAGGTCGGGTAAGCGTAGCGCCACCCGACAACATAACAATACAACGAGGTAGCCCGGATAAGGCGCTGTGCGCCGCCATCCGGGAGAGCGGCGCTGTGTTCATCCCCGGTGGCGCTGCGCTTACCGGGGCTACCTGTCTCATGGCACGGGGGGCGGCCTGTATTGTAGGTCGGGTAAGCGTAGCGCCACCCGACAACATAACAATACAACGAGGTAGCCCGGATAAGGCGCTGTGCGCCGCCATCCGGGAGAGCGGCGCTGTGTTCATCCCCGGTGGCGCTGCGCTTACCGGGGCTACCTGTCTCATGGCACGGGGGGCGGCCTGTATTGTAGGTCGGGTAAGCGTAGCGCCACCCGACAACATAACAATACAACGAGGTAGCCCGGATAAGGCGCTGTGCGCCGTCATCCGGGAAATCGGCGCTGTGATCATCCCCGGTGGCGCTGCGCTTACCGGGGCTACCTGTCTCATGGCACGGAGGACGGCCTGTATTGTAGGTCGGGTAAGCGTAGCGCCACCCGACAATATAACAATACAACGAGGTAGCCCGGATAAGGCGCTGTGCGCCTCCATCCGGAAAATCGGCGCTGTGATCAGCTAATGACAGCCGACGTCAGCTGTGTTTAATTAAGGCTCCCGGACGGGAGCCTTTTTTATGGGAGCAGAACAATGAAACGCACGTTATTTGCCGTGATGGCCCTGCTGGCCAGCGGCGCGGCGCTGGCGGACGAGTGCAGCAACGCCAATACCCAAACCGAAATGAATCAGTGCGCGGCCGCGCAGTATCAGGCGGCCGACAAAAAACTGAATGACACCTGGCAGCAGGCCCTGCAGCGGGCGGTGGGTAAACAACAAACATTACTGAAGCAGGCGCAGCAGGCATGGATCGCCCTGCGCGACGCCGATTGCGCCTTTCTCGCGTCCGGCGCCGAAGGCGGCAGCATGCAGCCGATGCTGATAAGCCAGTGCATGACCGATAAGAGCGTGGAGCGGGAGTCTTTCCTCGCCTCGCTGCTGCAGTGCGAGGATGGCGATCAAAGCTGCCCGCTGCCGCCGGCCAATTAACGGACGCGAATGCCTTCGATAATCATCCGCTGGACATTATCGACCGTTTGTTCAAAAAAGGCCGCGTCCTGCAGCGTGGCGCCGGTGACCGCCTCCACCTGGGTGGCAAAGTCGGCGTAATGCTGGGTGGTGGCCCAGATCATAAAGATTAAATGCTGCGGATCGACTGGCGCCAGCTTGCCGCGGTCGATCCAGCCGGAGACAATCGCCGATTTCTCATCGACCAGCGCTTTCAGGTCCCCGGTCAGTTCGCCCATCAGCAGCGGCGCCCCCTGCAGCATCTCGAGGCAGAACAGCTTCGAGGCCTGGGGGTGATCGCGGGACACCTCCAGCTTCAGGCGAATATATTCGCGGATCGCCACCAGCGGGCTGATATCCTCGCGAAACGCCTTCAGCGGCGCCAGCCAGATGGCGAGGATCTGCTGCAGGACAGCCACATACAGCGCCTCTTTCGAAGGGTAGTAATAGAGCAGATTGGTTTTCGATACCCCGGCGCGCTCAGCCACCTGCTCCAGTCGCGTACCGTGAATACCAAATTGCGAAAATGCCTCCAGCGCGGCGGCCAGGATGGCCTCCTTTTTGGCGCTGACCGCTTGTGAACGTTTGCCGTTTTTCTTCACCGCGCCCTGTGCCATACATCCTCTCCTTCAGTTGACGCCACCAGCATAGCAAAAGCCCCGCGCCGACACGACCCCGTGCACCCTGATTGCGCATGACTGCCGTTTTTTCGTGCACTGATTTTGACCATCCAGTCCACTTTTTTATCGTCCTTTTTAGCAACTCAAAAGTAACACATTAATAACATTAGCATTTATAAAACTGGCATCGCGTTTGCTTTAGCTCTTCTGCGAGGTGGTCCAGGGAGAGGCAGGATGCCGCACCACCGCAACTCCATCTTCCATGACTGCAGAGAGGTAGGTATGAAAATTGGTGTTTTCGTTCCCATTGGCAACAACGGCTGGCTGATTTCCACCCATGCCCCGCAGTATATGCCGACCTTCGAACTGAATAAGGCTATCGTGCAGAAGGCCGAGCACTACCATTTCGACTTCGCGCTCTCCATGATCAAGCTGCGCGGCTTCGGCGGGAAAACTGAATTCTGGGATCACAACCTGGAGTCCTTCACCCTGATGGCCGGCCTGGCCGCGGTGACCTCGAAGATCCAGATCTACGCCACCGCCGCCACCCTGACGCTGCCGCCGGCGATTGTCGCCCGAATGGCCTCCACTATCGACTCCATCTCCGGCGGCCGGTTTGGCGTCAATCTGGTGACCGGCTGGCAAAAACCGGAATATGACCAGATGGGCATGTGGCCGGGAGATGACTATTTCGCCAGCCGCTATGACTATCTCACCGAATACGTTCAGGTGCTCCGTGACCTGTGGGGCACCGGGCGCAGCGATTTCAAAGGTGATTACTTCACCATGAACGACTGCCGGGTCAGCCCGCGCCCTTCGCAGCCGATGAAGGTGATCTGCGCCGGGCAGAGCGATGCCGGTATGGCCTTCTCCGCCCAGCACGCGGACTACAACTTCTGCTTTGGCAAAGGAGTCAACACGCCAACGGCCTTTGCCCCAACCGCCGCACGCATGATGCAGGCGGCGGAAAAAACCGGCCGCGACGTGGGGTCCTATGTGCTGTTTATGGTGATCGCCGACGAAACCGACGAGGCGGCGCGCGCCAAATGGGAACATTACAAAGCGGGCGCCGATGAAGAAGCGCTGGCGTGGCTCACCGAGCAGAGTCAGAAAGACACCCGCTCCGGCAGCGATACCAACGTGCGCCAGATGGCCGACCCCACCTCGGCGGTCAACATTAACATGGGCACCCTTGTCGGATCGTATGCCAGCGTCGCGCGGATGCTCGATGAAGTGGCGAGCGTGCCCGGCACCGACGGCGTGCTGCTGACCTTTGATGATTTTCTTGCCGGCATCGACGCCTTTGGCGAACGCATTCAGCCGCTGATGCGCTGCCGGGACCACATTGCTCCTGTTACCCGTGAGGTGGCCTGATGATTACCCTTCCCGCTCGCCCGGAATCCCTGACCTTCGCGCCGCAGCAGAGCGCGCTGATTGTGGTCGATATGCAGAATGCCTACGCCAGTCAGGGCGGTTATCTGGATCTCGCCGGCTTTGACGTCTCCGCCACCCGGCCGGTTATCGACAATATTAATACCGCCGTCGCCGCCGCCCGCGCCGCGGGTATGCTGATTATCTGGTTCCAGAATGGCTGGGATGACCAGTATATTGAAGCTGGCGGCCCGGGCTCGCCGAACTATCACAAGTCCAACGCGCTGAAAACGATGCGTCAGCGTCCGGAGCTGCAGGGCAAGCTGCTGGCGAAAGGCGGCTGGGATTATCAGCTGGTGGATGAGCTGACGCCGCAGGAAGGCGATATCGTGTTGCCGAAACCGCGTTACAGCGGCTTCTTTAACACCCCGCTCGACAGCATTTTACGCAGCCGCGGCATACGCCACCTGGTGTTCACCGGGATCGCCACCAACGTCTGCGTCGAATCGACGCTGCGCGATGGCTTCTTTCTCGAATACTTCGGCATCGTGCTGGAGGATGCCACCCATCAGGCCGGCCCGGCCTTCGCCCAGCAGGCGGCGCTGTTCAATATTGAAACCTTTTTCGGCTGGGTCAGCGACCTCGAGAGCTTCTGCCACGCGCTGTCCCCCGCCACCCCGCTGTCTTTAGCCAAGGAGAAACGTTATGCCTAAACAGGTGATTATTCCGCCAGGCACCACCACGCCGATTGCCCCCTTTGTTCCGGGAACGCTCGCCGACGGGGTGGTCTACGTCTCGGGCACCCTGCCGTTTGATAAGCAAAACAATGTGGTGCACATCGGCGACCCAAAGGCGCAAACCCGCCACGTGCTGGAGACCATCAAGAGCGTTATCGAAACGGCGGGCGGGAGTATGGCGGATGTGACTTTCAACAGCATCTTTATCACCGACTGGACAAATTACGCCGCGATTAACGAGGTCTACGCCGAGTTCTTCCCCGGCGATAAACCGGCCCGCTTCTGCATTCAGTGCGGACTGGTGAAGCCTGATGCGCTGGTGGAAATCGCCAGCGTCGCCCATATCGGCGCCCCGACATGATGAGGCTCAATATTGCTCCAGCCCCATGGCCCGGCGCGCCGGTGGTGGTCCTCAGCGCCGGTCTGGGCGGCGGCGGCGGCTACTGGCTGGCGCAGCGCGCGGCGCTGGAGGCACAGTATCAGCTGGTGAGTTATGACCATAACGGGACCGGGGAAAACGCCGGCCCGCTGCCCGCCGACTACAGCATGGCGACGATGGCCCAGGAGCTGCTCAGCGCCCTGCAGGCGGCGGGGATCACCCGCTTTGCGCTGGTGGGCCACGCCCTGGGGGCGCTGATTGGCCTGCAGCTGGCGCTCGATCGCCCCGAGGCGGTGAGCGCCCTGGTGCTGGTCAACGGCTGGCTGACGCTGTCGCCGCACACCCGCCGCTGCTTCCTGGTGCGCGAGCGTCTGCTGCATGCCGGCGGCGCGCAGGCGTGGGTTGAAGCGCAACCACTGTTTCTCTACCCGGCGGAATGGATGGCCGCGCGCCTGCCGCGCCTCGAAGCGGAAGATGCGCTTGCCATCAGCCATTTTCAGGGCAAAGAGAATCTGCTGAAGCGGCTGCAGGCCCTGAAGCAGGCTGATTTTTCACGCCGTGCTGCGGCCATCGCCTGCCCGACGCTGATTGTCAGCGCCGCTGACGACCTGCTGGTCCCGGCCTCCTGCTCCCGCGTGCTGCAGGCGGCGATCCCCGGCAGCCAGCGTGTGGAGATGCCGTGGGGCGGCCATGCCTGTAACGTCACCGACGCCGATACCTTTAATACCATTTTATGCGACGGGCTGGCCGCTATGCTGCCGGTCGCCAGGGAGATCTAATGAACGATGCGATAAACCACACGGCCTGCGAGACGCTGTTTACCCAGGCCCGGACCCACAACGGCTGGCTGGATAAGCCGGTGAGCGACGCGCAACTGCAGGCCATCTGGGACCTGATGAAAATGGGGCCCACCTCCGCCAACTGTTCGCCAGCGCGCATCGTGTTCGTCCGCAGCGCGGAAGGCAAAGAGAAGCTCCGCCCAACGCTCTCCAGCGGCAATCTGCAGAAAACCATGCAGGCGCCGGTGACCGCCATCGTGGCATGGGATAGCGCCTTCTACGACCGGCTACCGATCCTGTTTCCCCACGGTGACGCCCGCAGCTGGTTTACCTCCAGCCCGCAGCTGGCGGAAGAGACCGCGTTTCGCAACAGCTCGCTGCAGGCGGCGTACCTGATTTTCGCCTGCCGCGCGCTGGGCCTCGACACCGGGCCGATGTCCGGTTTTGACCGGGAAAAAGTCGACGCGGCGTTTTTTGCCGACAACGGCTGGAAAAGCAACCTGCTGGTGAACATCGGCTATGGCGACCCCGGCAAGCTGTATGGTCGCCTGCCGCGTCTGTCCTTTGATGAAGCCTGCCTGCTGGCATAAGGAGTTGGCGATGGAGTTAGCGGACAAAGCGAGTTTTCGTGACGCCATGGCCCACGTCGGCGCCGCGGTTAACATTATTACCACCGATGGCCCGGCGGGCCGGGCGGGGTTCACCGCCAGCGCGGTCTGCAGCGTTACCGACACGCCGCCGACCCTGCTGGTCTGCCTGAACCGCTCGGCCTCGGTGTGGCCGGTGTTCAGCGAACACCACACGCTGTGCGTCAATACCCTGGCGGCCGGACAGGAGGCCCTGTCGACGCTGTTTGGCGGTAAAACGGCAATGGACGAGCGCTTTGCCGCCGCCGACTGGCAGACCGGCGCCACCGGCTGTCCGCGGCTGGAGGCGGCGCTGGTCAGCTTCGACTGCCGCATCGACCAGCGCGTCAGCGTCGGAACGCACGACATCCTGTTTTGTCACGTCGTGGCCATTACCCGTCACCCGGAGCCCCGGGGACTGATGTGGTTTGACCGCGGTTATCACACGCTTATGCGACCCGCTTGTTAACCTTTAACCCGGGATATCATCATGGCACTCTTCGATTTTCCTCGCTGGAAGTTGACCTCCCCCGCCGCTGAGTCCGGCGTTGTCGCCCCCGATGAACGCTTGTCGGCCGGACAAACGCTGGTGATGGGCGTGCAGCACGCCGTTGCGATGTTCGGTGCGACGGTGCTGATGCCGTTGTTGATGGGGCTCGACCCCAACCTGTCGATTCTGATGTCGGGCGTCGGCACTCTGCTGTTCTTTGTCGTCACCGGCGGACGGGTGCCGAGCTATCTCGGCTCCAGCGCCGCTTTTGTCGGGGTGGTGATCGCCATTACCGGCTTTAACGGCCAGGGGCTGAACCCTCATCTGAGCGTCGCCCTTGGCGGGATCATCGCCTGCGGGCTGGTTTACACCCTGATTGGTCTGGTGGTGATGAAGATCGGCACCCGCTGGATCGAGCGCCTGATGCCGCCGGTGGTGACCGGCGCGGTGGTGATGGCAATCGGCCTGAACCTGGCGCCGATTGCCGTGCGCAGCGTGTCCGCCAGCGCCTTCGACAGCTGGATGGCGGTGTTGACCGTGCTCTGCATCGGCATAGTCGCGGTATTTACCCGCGGGATGCTGCAGCGTCTGCTGATCCTGGTCGGCCTGATCGTCGCCTGCGCACTGTACGCCCTGCTGGCTAACGGCTTTGGCCTTGGCAAGCCGCTGGACTTCTCCCCCCTCGCCCAGGCGGCGTGGTTCGGGCTGCCGCACTTTACCACCCCATCCTTTAACGGTCAGGCGATGATGTTGATTGCGCCGGTCGCGGTGATCCTGGTAGCCGAGAACCTCGGGCACCTGAAGGCCGTCGCCGGGATGACCGGGCGCAATATGGACCCGTACATGGGGCGCGCCTTCGTCGGCGACGGGCTGGCGACCATGCTCTCCGGCTCGGTGGGCGGCAGCGGGGTCACGACCTATGCGGAGAACATTGGCGTCATGGCGGTAACCAAGGTCTATTCGACGCTGGTCTTTGTCGCCGCGGCGCTGATCGCGATGCTGCTCGGCTTCTCGCCGAAGTTTGGCGCATTAATCCACACCATTCCCGGGCCGGTGATCGGCGGCGCCTCGATCGTGGTCTTTGGCCTGATCGCAGTCGCCGGGGCGCGGATCTGGGTGCAAAACCGCGTCGACCTCAGCCAGAACAGCAATTTGATCATGGTGTCGGTGACCCTGGTGCTGGGCGCTGGCGATTTCGCGCTGTCGCTGGGCGGCTTTACGCTGGGCGGAATTGGTACGGCCACCTTCGGGGCGATCCTGCTGCATGCGCTGCTTCATCGCGGGACGCGCGAGGCGAAGGAGGCCAGGGTAACGCCGGTGTAAGCCACATTAGCGCGGCGTTGGCGCGTGGGCCTGGGTGGTGTGAGCCTGTAGGCCGGATAAGGCATTTATGCCGCCATCCGGCACCGCCGCAGGTACGGAGCCTGACCGCCCGGCGGCGCTGCGCTGGCGTGGGCCGACTGACCGTCAGGGCTGGATAATTTGATACGGTTATCGGTTTGCAACGGTTTCGCCCCGGAAAAACGGTTGTTCTGTGTTATTTCCGGGCAGATGGCGCTCCCGATAGGTCTTCTGCGTTATGTCTCTTATGGCGCAGGGAGCGCACAGGGGGCGGCCAGTCGCCGCCGCCCCCTGTACCCCCGGGCTCCGGCCAGCAAAATCGCC
>OGTN01000327.1_pt1 | contig 21971 bp, 17 predicted proteins | sample 1574591 | NCBI WGS metagenome assembly OGTN01 (sample SAMN03295830, study PRJEB24534) | human gut metagenome | isolation source: fecal sample 5 from infant 4 | host: Homo sapiens | place: USA: Pittsburgh, PA | collected 2014-07
ATATTATATAATTAAAATAAAATATATAAAAGAGGGGGTACTTGGCATATTGCCAGGGAAATAAATGAGCAATAAGATAAGATTAGGTATAGTAGGTTATGGAAACCTTGGAAAAGGGGTAGAGCTAGCTTTATCACAAAATCCAGATTTTGAATTAGAAGCTATTTTTACAAGAAGAAATCCAGAAAATTTATCAGCTAAATCGAAGATGGTACATATTTCTGAAATCGAAAGTTATAAAGAAATAATTGATGTAATGATTCTTTGTGGAGGTTCTGCAACTGATTTGCCACAGCAAACACCAGAAATAGCTAAGATGTTTAATACAGTAGATAGCTTTGATACTCATGCAAAGATACCAGAATATTTTAATATCTTAGATAAGGTTACAAAAAGCTCTGGTACTATTGGATTAATTTCAGTTGGATGGGATCCAGGTCTATTTTCATTAAATCGTCTTTTAGGAGAAGCAGTGCTTCCAAGAGGAAAGTACTACACTTTTTGGGGAAAAGGTGTAAGCCAAGGTCATTCAGATGCTATTAGAAGAGTAGAAGGTGTTAAGGATGGAGTTCAATACACTGTGCCTATTGAAAGTGCAATTAACGAAGTGCGTTCAGGAAAAAATGTAGATCTTTCTGCTAGAGAAAAGCATGAAAGAATTTGTTATGTTGTACCTAAGGAAGATGCGGATTTAGAAAAGATTAAAAATGAAATTGTAAATATGCCAAATTATTTTTCAGACTATAATACAACAGTAAACTTTATAACAGAAGAAGAAATGAATAAAAATCATAAAGGAATGCCTCACGGTGGATTTGTTATTCGTACTGGAGTTACTGGAAATGGTACAAAGCAAAGAATGGAATTTAGCTTAAACCTAGATAGTAATCCTGAGTTTACTTCAAGTGTATTATTAGCTTATGCAAGAGCTGCTTATAGATTATCTAAGGAAGGTCAAACTGGAGCACGTACTGTGTTAGATATTCCATTTAGCTATTTATCACCAAAGACAGGTGAAGAGTTAAGAAAAGAATTGCTATAATTTTAATAATGAATTAATAGAATATAAATAAAAAAGGATGACTTAAAATTACAAAAAAATTATTGATTCATCCTTTGATTTTCTACTAATTTTGGGACAGTAGTTAGTTTTGTGTGAAAACAAAACCAACTACTGTTTTTTTCTTGCTTCGTATTATTTCTACCTTTTTATTTAAGCATAAATAAAATTGTCTTCTTTATAAAATCATCACTATTAAACTCAGGAGTATTAAGTTGATTTTGAATCAATATTCCATCCATAGTAGTAAGTAATAGCCAAGCTAGATATTCGCCATCAGAGTTAGGAAGCCTTTCATTAATTTTTTTAGTTAGACTTCTTTTAAAATAAAGATACCGCTCAACATATTTTTCGCGTAAAGATATATTTTCAGAAACACAGGCACCGATTAAATAAAGTCTTAAATTACCATATTCTTTTTCAGCTCCTCGTTCTAAAACATATTTAAAAAGTCTTGGAGCACTAGTATCTTTTTCTTTATTTTCAACCCATACAATTAAATCATCAGCAAGCTTAGAAATGTATCTATCAATAATATCAAAAAGTATATCTTCTTTATTATTGTAGTAATAATACAAAGTGCCCTTGCTTATATTTGATTCCTTTGAAATTTTAGCAAGAGTAATATCATCAAAGGATGTACTATGTAAAAGTAAGATTGTATTTTCAATTATTTTTTCTTTAATATTTGAATTAAGTGGTGTAGCCATAAAATATCTCCTAATTAAATTTATAATAATATCTAATATATTAAAACAATATTGAAAATATTAACAATTTTTGTGATTATAACATATTTACAAATTGGAATGAATATATTTAGATTAATGAATAAAGTCAGTCGGTTGACTGACAAAGGAGGCGGGGTAATGCAATCGTTAAGCAAGCTTAAGAGGAAATTATATAAGCAGTTTGGGAAGGATATTAACATAACAGAAAAAGATAATATTATAACATTAAATGGTAGCTTAAATAGTTGGGATGATGTTGTCAGTGCAGGCCGTATGTGTGCTGATAGGAAGAGCAGAAGGTATGTTGTTAATAATATTACTTGTAGGAATATTAAGATTATGCCTATGAAGACTCCATCATTAAGTGATGATGCTCTTGATGGGAAGAATTTTGATGTTGTTGTAATTGGAGCTGGAATTGTTGGATGTGCTATTTCTAGAGAGTTAAGCAAATGGAATTTAAATATTTTACTACTTGAGAAAGAGCATGATGTTGCTCTTCATGCCTCAAGTAGAAATGATGGAATGATACATCCAGGTATAGATTTGAAAATTGGACAGGTAAAACAGAAGTACAATGCACTAGGTAATAAAATGTATGATGAAATTTGTAGAGAGCTAGATGTACCTTTTAAAAGAACTGGTCAGTATCTAGGATTTACAAGTAAGTTTATGAAATATATATTACCTTTCGCCCCAAGGTACTGGAGGAGAATGGATGTTCCTTGTAGTTATGTCAGCAAAGAGGAATTACTAAAAAGAGAGCCTAATTTAAATGAAAATATTAGCTGTGGTCTTTTCTTTAAAACTGCAGGAATTGTTTGCCCTTATGGATTAACTATTGCTTATGCTGAAAATGCAGTTGATAACGGAGTTAATTTAAGTCTTGATACTGCTGTACTTGATATGAAAGTTGAGGATGGATCTATAAAAAGTATAATTACAAATCGTGGTACAGTTTACCCTAAGACTGTAATAAATGCTGCAGGTGTCTTTAGCGAAGATATTGCAAAGATGGCAAAGGACCACTTTTTTTCAATACATCCAAGAAAGGGGACAAATTCTATTTTAGATAAAAAAGCAGCTTTTCAAGTAAAGACCATTGCGTCTTTAATGGGAACTGTAGATACACAGAAAGCAAAATCTAAAGGTGGAGGAGTAATAAGTACAATAGATGGTAATTTGCTAATTGGCCCAGATGCTATAGAAACGTACAATAAGGAGGATTCTTCAACTGATCCTGAAAGTATTAAAAAAGTATTTGAAAGGCAAAAGGAAATTTCTCCATTATTAAGTACATCTGATATAATAACTTATTTTACTGGTACTAGAGCTGCTACATATGAAGAGGATTTTATAATAAAAAAAGGACACTTTACTAATAATATTGTACATGCAGCAGGAATACAGTCACCTGGATTAACTGCGGCACCTGCAATTGCTTTAGATGTAGCTAAAATGGTAGTTGATTTACTTTCGAAGAATAATAGTATTGAAAAAAATAATAATTTTAATCCTTATCGCAAGAGTATAGTAAGAGCTTCTGAACTCGATATAGATGAGCGAAATAAGCTAATAAATGATAATTCAGATTATGGTGTGATTGTTTGTCGTTGTGAAGAGATAAGTAAGGGAGAAATAGTAGAATCATTACGTAGATCTGTGCCTTGTGACACTTTAGATGGAATAAAAAGACGTGTAAGGGCAGGAATGGGACGCTGTCAAGGAGGTTTTTGTAGTCCACTAATAGCACAAATTATTGCTGAAGAAAAGGGAATAGAATTAAAAGATGTTCTTAAAAATGGAGAGAAAAGTAATATTCTTTATGGTAGCACAAAGGAGGGGATAGAGAATGAATGAAGCTCTAAGATTTGATGTTGCAGTTATTGGTGGAGGGCCAGCAGGACTTGCAGCTGCACTTTCAGCAGAGAGTGAAGGTGCAAAAGTAATATTAATAGAACGTGAAAGTCGCCTCGGTGGAATATTAAAGCAATGTATTCATGATGGATTTGGTCTAGTACGGTTTAAGAAGAAGATGGCTGGGCCTGAGTATGCACAAAAGTTTATAGAAGAAGTGAAAAAGAGTAATATACAAGTAGAATTATTAACCTTTGTGAGTAATATTAAGAAAGAGGATGGGTTAATTCACCTTACTTTAGTAAGCAGAAGCGGTGTCCGTGAGATTGTAGCAAAAAGCCTCGTATTAAGTACTGGTTGTCGTGAACGTACAGCAAAACAGATTGGAATTCATGGGACAAGACCCTCTGGTATCTTTACAGCAGGAACTGCACAGTATTATACAAATATTTTAGGACAGCTACCTACTAAGCGTTGCATTATTCTTGGAAGTGGTGATATTGGATTAATTATGGCTCGTAGATTAACTCTTGAGGGGGCAGAGGTTTTAGGGGTATATGAAGCTAAAGCTACGCCGAGTGGACTTATGCGTAATATTTCACAGTGCTTAAATGATTTTAATATTCCACTTTACACAAGTCATACAGTAACAAGGGTATTTGGCGAGGCAAGATTAACTTCTGTGGAAATTTCAGAGGTGGATGAAAATATGAATCCCATAAAAGGAACTGAAAAAATAGTGGAATGTGATAGCTTAATTTTATCAGTTGGACTTATTCCAGAAAATGAGTTAGCTGAAGGATTAAATATTCCTTTAGATACAAGAACAAAAGGACCTATAGCGGACCAAAATTATATGACAATGGAAGATGGAGTTTTTATCTGTGGAAATGCTATGCATGTAAATGATTTAGTAGATTATGTATCAGAAAGTGGAGAATCAGCAGGAAAAGCTGCGGCAAAACATTCTACAAGTAATCGTATTATGACTAAAATTAATGCAGATAGCAGCTTTTTATATACGATACCACAAAGAATTGATATTAATAAGGTTTCTGATAAGACAGTTATATTTTTCCGTTCAAATAAAGACAGAGGGGAGACAGTTTTAACTCTAACAGTTGATAATAAAGAGATTTTTAGCAAGAAATATAAAAGTTTACGTCCTCCTGAGATGGAACGTATAGTAGTAAATTTTAACAAAGTGAAAATATATGAAAATAGTAATATTCAGCTTTTATTAAGAGAGGTGAATAAATAATGGATATGATATGTATTGTTTGTCCAATAGGATGTAAGCTTTCGGTAGAAATGCAAGATGAAAATATAATTGTAACGGGAAATAGTTGCAAACGTGGGGAAGGGTTTGCAAAAAGTGAAATAATAAACCCAGTACGTACCTTGACAACTACAGTAAAAACTATATTTAAGGAAATGCCACTTTTACCAGTGCGAACTGATGGAGAAATTCCAAAGGGAAAAGTATTTGATGCTATGAAGGTATTAAATAAAATAGTTATAGATTATCAAGTTAACTGTGGAGATGTTATTCTTGAAAATATAATAGGAAGTGGCTGTAATGTAATTGCAACAAATAGCATTAATAAATGAAGGGAGAAATGCTATGTCTACACCTTTGGTATTAACCTTTGATATGGGGACTCAAAGCGCAAGAGCTATGCTTGTAGACTCAAATGGAAATATTGTTATGAAGTCACAAAAGAAGTATGAACAGCCTTATTATGCAAAGGAACCAGGCTGGGCAGAACAAAGTGCAAATTTCTATTGGAACTCTCTTTGTGAGGTAAGTTTAGCATTAAAAAGTGAATGTGGAGCATTATGGGGGGATATAATTGCAGTAACATGCACAACAATCAGAGATAGTTGCCTTTGTGTAGATAAAAATGGACAGCCCTTAAGAGATTTAATTTTATGGGTGGATAAAAGAGAGACAATTAATATGGAACCAATCAAGATGACGACAAAACTTTTGTTTAATTTAGTTGGAATGGGAGAAGCGGTTGAGCTACAAAGAAAGGTATCTGCCTGTAATTGGATAAAAACTTATGAGCCTGAAATATGGAATAAAACATATAGATATTTATTATTATCAGGATATTTAAATTATAAGCTAACAGGAAAATATATTGATTCATGTGCAAGTATTATTGGTCATATACCCTTTGATAGTAAATCAAGAGGGTGGATGGGAGCAAATAATATTAAGAGATGCATATTTGATGTAGATCAGGAGAAATTGTGCGATTTAGTTGAACCAGGAGAAGTTATTGGTCAAATTTCTTTAGAGGCTAGTGAAGCTACTGGTATTGGAACACATCTTTGTTTAATAGCTACAGGGTCAGATAAAGGGTGTGAAACACTTGGACTTTCATGCTCAACACCTAATAAAGTAGCTATTAGCTTTGGAACTACTGCAACTATACAGCTTACTATTGATAGATATATGGAGGCATTACCTTTTATTCCAGCTTATCCAGCAGTGCTAAAAAATCACTATAATCCAGAGGTTCAAATTTATCGTGGATATTGGCTTATATCTTGGTTTAAAAAAGAGTTTGCATCAAAAGAGGTGGAAGAAGCAAAACAAAAAGGTGTTGATCCAGAAGAGTTATTAAATGGAAGGTTAAAAGAAATTCCAGCAGGGTGTAATGGGCTTATATTTCAGCCATATTTTACTCCTGGTGTAGTAATGCCAAAGGCAAGGGGAGCAATTATAGGTTTTTCTGATATCCATACAAGACCACATATATATAGGGCTATAATTGAAGGCTTAAATTTTGCATTATTAGATGGAATGAGAACAATGGAGAGAAGAGGAAAGATTAAAATTGATAAGATTTTTGTTGCAGGAGGAGGCTCTAGAAGTAAGGAAATATGCCAAATAACAGCTAATATGTTTGGAATTCCTGTTTATCGTATTCAAACGCATGAAGTAAGTGGTCTTGGAAGTTCTATAGTTGCCTTTGTTTCAAAGAAAATCTTTTCAAATATAAATGAAGCAGTAGAAGCTATGGTTCATATTAAGGATGAATTTATTCCTGATATGAAAGAGCATAAATTATATGAAAAATTATTTAATGAGATTTATAAAAAAATATTTCCAAAGCTTTTACCTTTATATAAAAAGAGTATTACTTAAATAAATACTTAGTTTAAGTGTGAGAGATTATGAAAAAGATAAAGAAATTTAGTTATTAATACTTATCAAGAAAGAGGGAGAAATTATGTCACATCCATATAATGATTTTGAACCAAAGTGGGTTAATGAAAAATTTAGTAAAACATCTTACCGTTCTATTTTTAAATGGGGGGAACCATCACAGATTAAACCACCAAAAGAGAGTTTATATAAGATGGTTAAAGAAATTTTTGAGATAGATGATGAATTTTTTAAAGAGTATAAAGAAGATTTGGGTTTTGATGAAGTTGAATATGATATCCCTTGTAAATTAAGTAAGGTACAAATTGATAGATTTAAAGATATAGTAGGTGAAGACTTTGTAAGGACAGATGACTATTCTAGACTATCTGTAGCTTATGGAAAAACTATGTATGATATTTTACGCCTTCGTAATAAGATTATAGAAAATATTCCTGATGTAGTTATTTATCCAGATACAAAAGAACAAATTGAAATGGTTGTTGCGTATTGTACAGAAGAAAAAATTCCGATTTATGTTTATGGTGGTGGATCAAGTGTTACTAGAGGCGTTGAATGTACAAGGGGTGGAGTCTCTCTTGATATGAGGCTAAGATTTAATAAGGTTATATCATTTAATGAAATAGATCAGACAATTACTGTTGAAGCAGGGATGAGTGGGCCAAAATTAGAAGAAACATTAAATAATGCTGTTAAGCTTTTTAAAGCAGAGAGACCGTATACATGTGGTCATTTCCCACAAAGTTTTGAATACTCATCTGTAGGCGGATGGGTTGTAACAAGGGGATCTGGACAAAATAGTACCTATTATGGATGTATAAGTGATATTGTAATGGGGCAAGAATATGCAACACCAATAGGAAATATTAAAACAGATTCTTATCCACGTAAGGCAATAGGGCCTGATATTGGACAGATTATGATGGGGGGGGAAGGGGCTTTTGGAGTTCTTACCCATGTAACACTAAAAGTATTTCGTCATACTCCAGAGACTATTAAAAGATTTTCATTTATGTTTAAAGATTGGGAAACAGCACAAAAAGCTGCAAGGGAAATAATGCAAAGTGAAGCTGGATTTCCATCAGTATTTCGTTTGTCTGACCCAGAAGAAACTAAGATTATGCTAAGGTTATACGGAGTAGATGAAAGTCCATTAAGACGTTTATTTAATATTAAAGGTTTTAAGGAAGGAGAAATGTGTTTATTCCTTGGGTTTACTAACGGGGAAGAGGGATTTAGCAAAAATTGTGCAAGGATTACAAAGAAGGTTGCAAAGAAATATGAAGGTATGAATCTAACAGGAATCGTTACAAAATCATGGGAAAAGGGACGTTTTAATGACCCATATCTACGTGATACTATGCAGGATTTTGGAATTGTTACTGATACAATGGAGTGTAGCGTAAATTGGAGTAATATGTCTCAAGTTCATCGTGATGTAAGAGCTTACTGTAAGAGTAGACCTAATACGATATGTATGACACATATGTCTCATGTTTATCCTCAAGGAGCAAATTTATATTTTATCTTTATTGCAAAGATGAGTGATCCAGAAGAATATAAAGCATATCATGCGGGGATACTTGATGCAATTCAAAAAGCAGGGGCCTCAATGAGCCATCATCATGGTATTGGTAAAATGTTTGGTCCTTGGTTAGAGGGTTCAGTAGGTAGAAACGAGTATAGCATTTTTCGTGCTTTAAAGAATCATTTTGACCCTGATAATATTATGAATCCAGGAGGAACACTTGGGTTTGACTTGTTGGAAGAGGAGAAGAAGTTTTTAAGAGATGATATAAGATAGTAAGGTGATTTTGGCTTTTATACGGATCCATCTTTACCATCTGTAATACTGAAACAGTTTCCAGAGTATGTAAATAATTTTGTGTAAACTTTAGAAATTTAATTTTAAATGAATTAAATGCTATAATTAAAATGAATTTTTACTTTATAAATGACGGTTTACTATTAATGGTAAACCGTCATTTTTTGTTTTAATGTAGAGAGTTAAGTTACGAGATTAAATAACTAATAATATGAAAATAGATTGACTTGTTATCATAATTTGGAATAACTTAATAAAACTTTATTCTTTTTGGCAATACTATGTTATAATTATTCGAAACATAAGATTAAGAGGTAAATAAAAAATGAATTTTAAAGAATTAGGAATAAGTGAAAATATAATAAATACATTGAAAAAAAGTGGAATTACTAGTCCAACTGAAATTCAAAATAAAAGTATTAAGGAAATTATAAATGGTAAGGATGTAATAGGTGAGGCACAAACAGGAACTGGTAAAACCTTAGCATTTTTACTACCTATATTTGAGAAAATATCAATATCATCTAAGGATGTTCAATGTTTAATAATTACTCCAACTAGGGAACTTGCAATACAAATTACTGAAGAAGCTACAAAGCTAAAAGAAGGTAAGGATATTGGAGTTTTAGCAATGTATGGGGGGAAGGATGTTGGATCCCAGGTAAAGAAGTTAAGTGGTAATATTCATATGATAATTGCTACTCCAGGAAGACTTCTTGACCATATTAAGAGAAAAACTGTTGATTTAAAGAAGCTTAAGACTATCGTTATTGATGAAGCAGATCAAATGCTACTTATGGGTTTTAGAAATGAAATAGACTTAGTAATGAAGGAAAGACCTAAAAAGGTTCAAACTTTATGTTTTTCAGCAACAATGGATTCAGCAGTTAAAAAATTAGCTTATAGATATATGAATGACCCAGTAGTTATTTCAGTTAAGAAAGAAGAAGTAACTTTAGATAAAATTAAGCAAGAAGTTGTAGAAACTGTAGATAGATTAAAAAGAGAAGCTTTATGTACAGCTTTAGATGAAGATAATCCTTTTATGGCTATTATTTTCTGTAGAACAAAAAGAAGAGCTGATGAACTTGAAGTAGTAATGCATAGAAGAGGATATAACTGTAAAGTTATTCATAGTGATATACCACAAAATAAGCGTGAAAGAATTATAAAATCCTTTAGAGATGCTGATATTCAGTATTTAATAGCTACAGATGTAGCTTCAAGAGGATTAGATATAAGTGGAGTAAGTCATATTTATAATTATGATATTCCAGAAAAGGTTGAAACATATATCCATCGTATAGGTAGAACGGGGAGAGCTGGTGAAGAAGGATATACTTGTCTATTTGTAGATCCAAAAGATTCAAGACTTTTAGAGGAAATAGAAAAAGAAATAAAATTTGAAATACCAAGAAGAAATTTAAAATAAAATATAAAATGAAAAAATAGATTTATATAAAAATTATAAAGGTTACTTAGAATAAATCTCCATTATGAATAAATATTTAAGTGAATTTTATCTATAAGGCTAGTACTAATTATGAGAAATATTATTTAGTTAAATATTTATAAAGTTTAGTAACATAATTATTAGTGTGTAATATAATATATTATAAAAGTTTTATATTAATATGGAGATGATTCAATATGGCAAATGAATGTTGTTTTGAACATGAATTAGAATATAAATCATTAATTTTCAATGGTGGAACAATGAATGATGCTGATGAAACTTCACCTGATACTATACCACTAGGAAGTGCTAATTCAAGTCTTAGAATATTAGGTTGGCTTCTTCCTCGAGGAGATACAGATGAGTATTCTTTAACTTTTAATGTGCCTAAAGATGCCTATGATAAAGCTGGTAAAGCTAAAGTTTTAGTTCATTTATTGACTGATAATTCAAATACACCAACTGGAAATAGATTTGCAATACGACTTTCATCATTATTTGCAAGAGCTAATGGCGTTGTAAATATATCGAATTTAAAAACTATTAATAAATTTAATATTCAAATTCAAAAGTCACCTGGGAACTTTAAGTATAATCACTATGTGATAGAGTTTGAACTAAAAGATATTATTAGAGCAGAAGATTTTGCATTATTAAGCATTGCACGTATAGCATCTGCTAATGACTATGCAGGGGCATTATTTTTAAGTAGTATAGAGTTTATATATTTAAGCTGCTAATTATAGAAGAACTAATCCAGGCGTATAGAAGTGCTTAGCTCATACTTATATAAGGTGTGAGTTTTAGCAATGGTAGCGATGGGATAAATTAAGATTATGAGGCTATTGAAAAATAGTCTCTATTTTGATACTTTAGTAATTCTTTGTATTTGAAAATGTAATCTATAAAATATGAGGTTAAATAAAAAATATTATTTAACCTCATGTTTTTTTTGTATTTTTATAAACTTCTTAAGAAATTAGCAATTATATTTTTATTCTTGAAATTTTCCCCAGTAAGTAAAAAGTATTTCTCAAATATGTTGAAAATAGAATTAACATATGAGATTTCAGTAGATATTTTAATGTCTGATAAGTTATTGTTATTAAAGATAACAATAAACTCATTTTTTTTACACCAGCAATAAAATAATTCATTATCAGTTATTGTTGTTTCAGAAATTAAACAAATATTATAAGCATCCGTAGACAATAAGTAATTTGCTAAGTAATTTAAATGCTGCTTAAACTGATGTTTTGTAAGAATTAGCTTTGGAGATATATCAGATTCACTTTCATACACTATATTTTCAGATACTGAAAAGTTTATAAGTGAATCTATAGAATAGAAGTGAGTAGTGCTTAAGTTTGACCTTTCGTGCATATCTTTTTTAGCTAATTTAAAGTATTCAAAATACTTGTCTATATCTTCTTTATTGCTTACTGAATTACAAAGTACTTCATAGTATAATTCTTCACTCATTGCAGTGTAAATAGGAAATGTATTGCAGTAATATGTAGTGTTGTATTTAGTAAGTTCCTTATTAAGTTTATTATTATTTAACTCAAAGCTATCTAGCACATTATAAATAGTAGATGAAAAAAATGTGCTAAATGATTTTGAAAGAATATTTTTGGTAAATGCAATATAAAAGTTAATAGTAAAAGGATCAGTGAAAAGTGCACCATAGTTGTAAGTTTCATACTCAACATGTTGAGATGAGGAGTAGAAGACACTCTTATTTTCTATAATATGTAAAGAGTAGTTTTGAGTATCATCAATAGAATCAATAAAATACGAAGATTTACAATTTTTATGAAATAGCACCGGAGCAAGATATGAAAGTAATTTTGAACTTTTGCTAAGTGAATAGATAAGTTCTAAGCTACACCCCATATCTAAAAGTTTTATAACTCTTTCTAACCAATCATTTCTAATTTCCTTTTTATCAATAAAGGAGTCAAAGGTTTTGTTAAAAACAATAAAAAATTTTTGGGCCGATCCATAATTAATAGCTAAATCTAGCATATCAATAATTCCTAAAAAACTTTGATGCTGAGTATTATAAATTGATATGTTAGTCATATATAAGGAGTTATTTGTAAGTTTATCATTAGTAGGAGCAATTTTTTTATCAGAATCAATTGTTTTATTATAATTATCAATAATAAATTTTTTTAAAAGTTCCCTTAAATGATTTTCATAATTCGAATGATTTATGGATTCATTATAAATAGATGAAAATAAATTTTCTAGAAAATTATTTTTTAGTTCAATATTTCTATTAATCAAAAAAGATATGGCATTATCAAAATATATTGCATTCAAATCTATTTTCCTTGAACCATTTTTCCACTTACTAACTAATGTTCTATCTACATTTAATTCTTTTGCCATCTTTGAAGGTGAAATATTTAAACTTTTTAATAAATAGCTAAACCCAAGATTATTCAAATCATTTCCTCCTAAAAAATTGTCACGGTGAAATTTAAGTCACACATATTCAAAAATATATTTCAGTTTAATATAATAATAAAATATTAAATTAATGTCAATAAATGGTGGGATAAAAAAGTAAAAATGTAAAATTTATAACTACTGTTTAAAATATTTAGAAATTTAATAAAATGATTAGAGGTTTATATGGCTATCTTTCAAAAGAATTTTTTGCGTTTATAAGGGGGATAATATGAGAAAAACTTTATTTTTATTAAATGATTCTTTAGAATATAAGAAGTTAATAAATAAATTAATTTATTCAAATATAAGAGTTAATGTTTTAGAAGGATACACAGAAGGTTTAATAAATATAATTAACGAAATGAATTACGATATTATTTTGGTGGAAGATGATGATAGTAGTAAACAGAAGTTTAATCTTATTAGATTGTTAGCAAGAAGATATAGTGATAAGAGGTTGATTTTAATTTCAGATAGTAAATATGAAAAGAATGATAATAGTAAATTTGAAAGTATATCCAAAGATGATTTAATGAGAAATTATAGAGATATATTTATTAAATATGGAGCAGAAATAAAAGGTGAAATTCAAGAAGAAAGATCTTTAATATCAGATGATATAGAATTATCAGAACAAATAGATTCATTAGATAAATTTAGAGGAGATTTTATTATTTCTAGAAACACTAAGACTGTTGTTAAAAGAAAAAAGCATATAGTTATAGTAGATGATGATGATATATCATTATTAGTATTAGCTAATCTTTTAAAAACATATGATTATGAAGTGACAATTTTTAATGAAAGTATGGAAGCAGTAAAGAAAATTAAAGAAATGAGAAAGCATGGTAAAAAAATAGATTTATTTATATTAGATTTAATGATGCCTGTTATAGATGGTTTTACAATGCTTAAACACTTAAGAGAAACTAAAAAATTTGAAAGTACAGCAGTTTTAATTTCTTCAGCAAGAAATGATCACGAGGCGATTAAAAAAGTATTAAATTATAATGTTAATGGATATTTGTTAAAGCCTTATAGTAAAAACTTTATTATAGATAGGATAGAAAAAGTTATTTAAAAATATTTAATTTTGGTACTTAGATTTTTAATATAGGAGATAAGATATTATGCAAGAGAGGTTTTTATTGGAGTTAAAGAAAATTGGAGTTGATATAGATGGAACAATTTCCAGATTATGCAACAATGTAAATCTATATAAAAAATTATTAAATAAATTTTTAGAAGACAAGAATTTTGAAATGTTAATAAATTCCTTAAAAAATAGTGATTATAAAAATATTGAAATATATGCCCATACACTAAAAGGCTTAAGTGGTAACTTAGGGTTTGTAGAGTTATCTAAAGCGTGTGCAGAAATGGTTGAAAGTATAAGAAAAGAAGAGTTAGATTCTTTGAGTAATATAGAGGAGAAAATCAAGTCGCAATATATGGAGTTAACTACTTTGATTAGGATGTTTTAAAAGTAAGGAGGAGTAAAATGGTAAAGCGTGATACTATTCTTATAGTAGATGATGTGGAGATAAATAGAGCCATTTTAAAAGAGGTACTTATGGATAGCTATAATATTTTAGAAGCTGAAAATGGAAGTGAAGCCATAAGTATAATAGATAAGTGTCAGGAAAGCATTGCACTTATTTTATTAGATATTGTTATGCCTGTAATGGATGGATTTGAAACTATAGAAATACTAAAAGATAAAGGTGTATTAAACTATATACCAGTTATGCTTATTACTTCCTCTGACTCAGAAGAATATCAGGAGAAGGGTCATGAATTAGGGGTTTTAGACGTTATTAAAAAACCTTTTAATTCTTTTATTATTAAAAGACGTGTAAGAAATTTAGTAGAGCTTTTTAAGCATAAAAATGAAATGGAAGTATTAATAGAAGAGCAGGTTAATTTGTTAAATGAGCAAAATAAAAAATTAATTAACCAAGCACAGAGAATAAACGATTTTAATAATAATATAATTGAAGTCTTAGGCGCTATAATTGAATATAGGGATATGGATTCAGGTCAACACATTAAGAGAATACGTTATTTTACATATGAATTATTAAAGGTTGTATCACGAATATATCCAGAGTATGGAATAACTGATGAATTAGTTGAAGTAATATCATCAGCATCAATTATGCATGATATTGGGAAAATTGCAATTCCAGATTCTGTTTTATTAAAACCAGATAAGCTTACTAAAGAAGAATTTGAAGTTATGAAAACTCATTGTTCAAAAGGAAGTGAGATTTTAAGCTTAATAAACAATATAAGTGATGATGAGTACTTAAGGTATTGTTACGATATTTGTAAATATCATCATGAAAAATGGGATGGAAGTGGCTATCCTTACGGATTAAAAGGTGATGATATACCTATTTGGGCACAGGTAGTATCTGTAGCTGATTGTTATGATGCATTGACTGCAGAAAGACCATATAAAGCAGCTTATAGTCATGAGAAAGCTATTTATATGATTTTGAATGATAAGTGTGGAGTGTTTTCTCCTAAATTGAAGGAGTGCCTTAAAATAGTTTCAAATAGGTTTAAGGAATTATCAAGTTTATACACGGATAAAATCTAATTATGTTTTGGGATATTGAATAAATTATTTAGATTTAAATATACTAAGTAATTTATTTGAAAAAATTAGATGAGGTAAAAGGAAATGATTAGTATATTTAAGAAATTTAAATTTTTTGAGACAAATAAAATTACATATCCTATACTAACTATTATTTGTACATTGGCTGTTATACTTTCATTTTTAAGTATAAGCAATGTAGGTCAAATTAAAAGAATAACAGATGAAATATATGAATCTCCTTATGAGTTATCTTATGCTGAATGGAGTGTACGTTGGAGAATATCTAGTATTAGCCATTATATGAGGCAAATAACAAATAAATATGATAGTACACCTATTAATGATATTGAGGATGAAATAAGTGATGTTTATAATAATATGGAAGTTTATTATAGTATAATTTACAATAAATATAATGGTCCAGAGAAAGAAATTTTTATTAATAAAATTTATGAGATGGGAATCAAACAAAATGAAATAATAAAAATTGCTGAAAGTGGTGACTTAGATACAGCAAGGCAGATATATGAAGAGGAATATTTATCTATAGTAAATAGCCTTGATATTATATTAAATGAAATGATTAATTCAACATCAAAAAGTGCATCAGATATTGTGAGTGAAGGTAGAGGAACATATTCATTTAAAAGTATGTTTGCAATAGCTATTTCAATTGCTATAAGTATTATATCTATTTTATTTGCATTTATTGCATCAAAAAGAAGACGTAATGATGTTTTCTCTAGAGAAGTATTATTTAATATGCTTACAGAAAATATAGATGATGTATATCTTATGTATAATTTAAAAAATAAGAAAATAGAATTTGTAAGTAGTAATGTAGAAAGAAAGTTTGGAGTGGAAATAGAAGAATTATTGAATGATTACAATGTACTTAAAGGATATATGGATAATGAAGTAATAGATTCTATAAGAAGATTATACAAGTCTCCTCAAATTAAGATGACAGAATGGAAGTCGGAGGTAAAGAATCGAAGAAATCAAAAAGTAGGTTGGGTAAATATTAGAATATATCCGGTAATACAAGATGGAGAATTAACAAGATATGTTATTAATTTTGCTGACATTACAGAAATTTTAAATTCACAAAGAGATTTGAAAGATGCACTAACATCAGCTGAGAATGCTAATAATTCAAAACGAAATTTTTTATCACGTATGAGTCATGAAATAAGAACACCAATTAATGCAATCATTGGCATGACTGATATTGCAAGTTCAAACCTAGGAGATCATGATAGGTTAAGAGATTGCTTAAAGAAGATAGAGACATCTTCAAAGTTTTTATTAAGAATTATTAATGATATTCTGGATATGTCAAAAATAGAGAGTGGAAAAACGAAAATTAGCTTTGAAGCATTTACTTTAAAAGAATTTACTTCTAATATTGAATCTATTATAAAACCACAGGCAAAATTAAAAGATATAAAATTCGATATTATTTTTCAAGGAATAAAAAACAATAATATTGTAGGAGATCAACTTAGAGTTAATCAAATCTTAATAAATATTTTATCAAATGCTGTAAAATTCACATCAAATGGTGGGGAAATAACACTAACAATTAAGGAAATAGAAAGAAAGGGAAAGTTAAGAATATGCTTTATAATTAAAGATAATGGTATTGGAATGGATGAAGAAGAGTTAGAAAGGATTTTCCGACCTTTTGAACAAGCTAATATGGATACTAGTATAAAACATGGTGGAACTGGCCTTGGACTTTCTATTACAAAAAACTTAGTTGAATTAATGAATGGAAGCATTAATGTTAGTAGTATTAAGGGGGAAGGAAGTCAATTTACTGTAGAAATACCTTTTGAAGTTAATAAGAATAATATTGATGATAACTCGTATATTGAAATAGAGTCAGATAGGTTTAGAGTAGAGGACCAAAATAAAGAGGTAAACTATGATTTCTCTGGAAAAAGATTCTTAATAGTTGAAGATAATGAATTAAATCTTGAGATAGCTAGTGAAATTCTTAAATTTAAGGGAGCAAATATTGAAACAGCAGAGAATGGACAGATAGCATTTGAGAAGTTTGAAAATTCATCGCCTGGGTATTACGATGCTATTCTAATGGATATAAGAATGCCAGTTCTAAATGGATATGAAGCCACTAAGAAAATACGTAGGTCTGGTCATTTAGATAGCAAAGAAATATCAATAATTGCTATGACTGCAAATGCATTCAGTGAAGATGTTTCTAAAGCAATGGAATGCGGTATGAATGCACATATTGCAAAGCCTATTGATAAAGAAATTTTATACAGTACTTTAAATGAATATGTAATATAATTAAAAATAAGGAGGCTATTAAAAAAGTAGCCTCTAAAATCTATATATCTATTTACCACTAGTCCCATAATTTGATAGAACTCTGGCACTAGGATCACTCACATTACAGCCCTCCCAAGATTTGTTTGGCATCCAGAAGTCTACTATCATTTCAGCTTGTTCTGGATAATACTTTTCAAAAATTTCTCTATAGAGTAAGGATTCCTTAGTAAAAGGCTTTGCGTGATATTTATATTTTTCACACAAGCTTTCAAATTCTTCATCAGAGTATTTTAATTCCGAATATTCCTTTAAATAATGTACCATAGAGTGACCTACAGCATCACTAAAGGCTGCTTTTTCACGATATAAAATATTTGAAGGAAGATAATCCCCCTCAAACGCATGTCTTAATAAATATTTTCCCATATTGTATTTATTTAATTTTATTTCAGGATTGATTGACATAACATATCTTACAAAATCTAAATCACCAAAAGGTACTCTTGCTTCTAAAGAGTTTGAACTGATGGAGCGATCTGCACGAAGTACGTCGTACATATGAAGTTCTTTAATTCTTTTTATTGATTCTTTTTGAAATTCTTCTGAATTTGGAGCAAAATCGGTATATTTATATCCAAATAATTCATCTGAAATTTCACCAGTTAAAAGTACTTTTACATTGGAAGTTTCATGTATCTTTTTGCAAAGTAAATACATACCTATACTTGCTCTTATTGTTGTAATATCATAGGTTCCAAGGATATTAATAACTTCATCTAATGATTCAATAACCTCATCTTTTGTCATATATAAAGGCGTATGATCACTATTTATATAATCTGCTACTTCTTTTGCATATTTTAAATCAATAGCATCTTCAGTCATACCTATGCAGAAGGTTTTAATTTGTTTTTCAGGATGAAGTTTTTTAGCAATGGCACATACTAATGAGCTATCTAATCCACCACTTAACAAGAATCCAACACTTGCATCTGCATCCATACGTTTTTCTATAGCTGATACTAATCTATCATGTATTTCCTTAAAAATAACTTCTAAATCATCCTTAAAGTAGTCATGATCTACTGCAGTAATATCACAATAACATGTAAATTCACCGTTAGCATAATAATGTCCTGGTGGAAAAGGTGTAATTTTATCAGTTAGATTAACTAAATTTTTTGCTTCACTTGCAAATATAATCTTACCGGATTTAGAGTATCCATAATATAATGGACGAATTCCGATTGGGTCTCTAGCAGCAATATAACTATCTTTTTCTCCATCGTAAATTACAGCTGCAAATTCCGCATCCAATTTTGAAAACATATCTAATCCATATTCATAATACATAGGAAGTAGCACTTCACAATCACTATCAGAAATAAACTTATAGCCTTTTTTTATTAGTTCTTTTTTAATTTCACGGAAACCATAAATTTCGCCGTTGCATATAGCAGCATCTTTATTATTTGTAAATGGCTGCATTCCACTAGTACTTAAATCCATAATGGAAAGTCTTTGAAATCCTAAAATGCCAGATTCTAAATCAAGTATTTTTGTCATATTTGGACCTCTAGATTCAGTTCTTTTTAATGCCCCTTCAAATTTTTCGCGAGTAATATCTTTACCCACATAACACATAATTGTACACATAAAAGTAACCCCCTTTTAGATATAAAAATAGCATCAATTCATCTTAATAATAGGACGAATTGATGCTTATCCGCGGTGCCACCTAATTTACCTTATCGGTCACTTCCCAGCTAATACTGGTATCCAAATAACGTATGGAATACGTCGTACTTACTTTACCTTACTGTGTAATAAATATATAACAGTTATTTGATATTTCAGCTTGCAGCTACGGAGTGTTATTCAAAAAAGTCCTGCCACTGGGTTTACACTATCTCCAGCTCACTGTAGGTGGTTACTCTTTCTACTTCTCTCCATCAATGCTTTTCAATTAATTGTTTCAATTCTAATTTATGGAAAATGGTTTGTCAATATATTTATATATAAAATATGCGAAGAAAACAGTTTTTGCTATCAATTTATGTTTCAATAAATAATGTGCATCTTGTAATCTTATAGAACTCAAAGTAAAAATAATTTTAAAGGAAATTACTTTAATTAAAAGCAACGATTTTTTTATTTTTATATAAGTAGAATATACTTAGTTAACTTATATATTCTACTTATTAAATATAACTTGATAAAATTCAAAAACTTTATTACAGCTTATATAAAATTGTCTATCTATATATAATTGTATGGATACAATTGACATATTTGACATAGAATCATAGAATTTATTATAAGTTTTATTATTAAAAGGGGGCAATTATTTTGAGTAAAGAAATCAGGTTTAAAAAACTAATTCAAACAGCATTATTGGCAGCACTATGTTTTGTATCTTTTACTTATCTACAAATTAAAATTCCACTACCAGGTGGAGATGCAAGTTCAATTCATATTGGAAATGCATTTTGTGTTTTAGCAGCATTGTTACTTGGGGGATGGTATGGGGGATTTGCAGGAGCAGTTGGATTGACAATTGCAGACTTAATAGATCCTGTATATATAACAGTGGCACCTAAAACATTTATTTTGAAATTATGTATTGGATTAATCACAGGATTAATTGCACATAGAATTGCAAAAATCAGTGAAAGTAATGATAAGAAGTATATTTTCAAATGGAGTATCATTGCATCGATTGGGGGACTAGCTTTTAATGTAGTGGCAGACCCTGTTGTTGGATTCTTTTATAAGCAATATATATTAGGACAGCCTCAAGATGCAGCTGCTATATTGGCTAAGCTAAGTGCAGTTACTACATCTGTAAATGCAGTTATTTCTGTAATATTAGTGGCACTTATCTATAATGCAGTAAGACCAATATTAAAAAAAGCAGGCTTATTACTGCCAGTAGGTAAAAATATTGATATTTAAAATGAAAAAATTAAGATAATGAAAAAATGAAAGAATAAAAGGAGAGGTTTTGTAATGCAAAACCTATTTTTTAAAAGATTTCCATATAAAAAGTCTGTAAGGATTTTTTATAGGCATTCTTTCATATTTTAATTTTTTCATTCTTTAATTAATAAAATGTGTAGATGATAGAAAAGAAGGCTGATATAATATTTCTAGATTAATTTAAAAGGAGTTTTTTATGAAATTTTATTTAGCACCAATGGAAGGAATCACAGGATTTGTATATAGAAATTCTTATGAGAAGTTTTTTCATAATATCGATAAATACTTTACACCATTTATAGTACCAACTAGCAGTAAAAGTTTTAAAACTAAAGAGCTTAGAGATATATTACCTGAAAATAATAAGGGAATGTACGTAGTTCCTCAAATACTTACTAATGATTCAGAGGGATTTATAAATACAGCTGAGAAATTGCAACAGCTTGGATATAATGAAATTAACTTAAATTTAGGATGTCCTTCTGGAACAGTTGTATCTAAAGGAAGAGGTTCTGGATTTCTAGCTAAAAGAGATGAACTTGATAAATTTTTAGATGAAATATATAAAAAAGATGATATAGAAATCTCGGTAAAAACTAGGATAGGCAGAGATGAACCAGAAGAATTTTATGAGCTTATAAAAATATATAATAAATATCCTATAAAGGAACTTATAATTCATCCTAGGACTAGGGAAGACTTTTATGGAAATAAACCTAATCTAGAAGTGTTTAAAGATGCTTTAAGTTTAAGCACTAATCCAGTTTGTTATAATGGAGATATTTTTACTTTAGAAAATTATATAAATTTTAAAAATGAGTTTTCAGAAGTTAATGAAATTATGCTTGGAAGAGGTATTCTTGCAAATCCAGGTTTAATTGATGAAATAACTGATAATAAATTATTAGATAAGAAAGTATTAAAAGAGTTTCATGATGATATTTTATTTAACTATAGAGAAGTATTTAAGGATGATAATATTGCGTTATATAGAATGAAGGAACTTTGGGGATATATGATTTATATCTTTTCTGATAATAAGAAATACTCTAAGAAAATTAAGAAGTCACAAAATATAAATTCTTATCAGGAAGCTATTTTAGATTTATTTAATGATCAGGAAATAGTAAGAGGAGCTGGACTTTTTAGCAATACTATTTAATCTTAAAATTATAGAGCTCATAAATTTTGAAATAGTTAGGTAAATAAGGGTAAATAACTATATATTGACAAAGGAATTTACTGATGATAACATAAAAGTATATAGTATTTGAAAAAAATTACATAATAAAAAGCTAGGGGAGCTATAATTTGGATAGCTGAGAGAAGAGCCAAAACTCAAAGACTCTAATAACCTGATTAAGGTAATTCTTACGAAGGGAAGCCATTGAATTTATATTGAAAATATTAATTGGAATATTAGTATAGAGCTTTCCTAAGAATTAGGAGAGCTTTTTATTGTCTTATTGAAAACCACTTGCTATGCAAGTGTGTTCCGAATAGCTTTAGCGGT
>OGTN01000361.1_pt1 | contig 20328 bp, 16 predicted proteins | sample 1574591 | NCBI WGS metagenome assembly OGTN01 (sample SAMN03295830, study PRJEB24534) | human gut metagenome | isolation source: fecal sample 5 from infant 4 | host: Homo sapiens | place: USA: Pittsburgh, PA | collected 2014-07
CTGTTGTGTAACAGGTACTTGTATAGTATATGAAAAAGTTAGATTTATGTCAAGAAAAAAATAGGAAAATTATAGTAGTTTCATAAGAGTTTTAAAAAGCCGTCCCGAAGGACGGCTTTTGGTATGTATATTATAATACTTCTTTAATTTCTGCTGCATCGATGGATGCTTTGATATCGTCTGCCATTTTTTCAATCAATGGGATATCTTCTTCTTTCAAAGAGGATTTGATATCAAGTGGTTCGGATACGATTTCAATGTCTTTGAAGTCGTTTTCGAAGTGAGCCACCATAGTTTTCATAGCAGCAGAAGCCCAGGAATGGTTACCAATGATGGATACCTTATGATTTTGGAAGTTAAGTGCTTTTAACTCGTGAATAAAGTTTTCCATAGTAAGGTATAGGTTCAAGTTGTATGTTGGTGCAATTGTTACCAAATTTGTATATTTCCAAGCATCAGCAATGATGTAGGAAGCATTCGTTTTGGAAACATCGTAGATTTTAATATCTGTAACACCCCGTTTAGACAATTGTTTAGCCAATTGTTGAGCGATGTCACGAGTGTTGCCATACATGGAACCGAAGGCGATAACAACACCTTTTTTCTCAGCTGTGTAGCTGGACCAGTGTAAGTATTTGTGCAAGATATATTCAATCGTTTCAGGTGTACGCCAGATTGGACCATGAAGTGGAGCAATGCGTTTGATTTCAAGGCCGGAAACCTTGCGAATTGCATTTTGTACTTGAGGACCGTATTTACCAACGATGTTTGTGTAGTAACGACGAGCTTCATCTTCATAGGTTGCTACGAAATCAGTTTGGTCAGCAAAGATGTTGCCATTGATTGTACCAAATGTACCGAATGCATCAGCAGAGAACAATGTACCTGTAGATTTTTCATAGGTACAAGTTACTTCTGGCCAGTGAACCATAGGCATTGTGTAGGATACAAGAGTATGTTTACCTAAGCAAATTTCGTCGCCTTCTTTTACTGTGTAATATTGATCAGGCTTTGGTGTGCGGTAGAATTGTTCGAACATGCGGAATGTTGTTGCATTACCAACCATTTTACAATTTGGATAGCGTTCCAATGTTTCTAACAATGTTTGACAGTGGTCAGGTTCCATATGGTTTACGATGATGTAATCAAGATCACGACCATTTAAAAGGTGGGATAAGTTGTCAAAGTATTCTTCGCGAATTTCTGCATCAACAGAGTCTACAACGCAAGTTTTTTCATCATCGATGAAATAGCTATTGTAGCTTACACCATTTGGAATAGGGAATAAGTTTTCAAAACGTTCAGTTGTCCAGTCATTACTACCAATCCAGTAGATATTATGGGTCATTTTTTGAGCACAATGCATAGTAATATCCTTTCCTTACACATATGTATATACATAACTAACCTCATCCATGTGATGACGGTTTAATTAATTATATTGACATCTTATAATACAGTTTTTTTCGAAAAAAATCAACATATCGATATATGTCAATGTGTTATAACTGTGATAACTTTCACATATTAGAATGTGTATTGTGAAAGTTTGTAAATATAGCCCATTCCGAAGAATGGGCCATATAGATTATTTAAAGTATTTTACGCCGGATGTGAAGATTGGCATTTCTAAGTTGCCTGGAATATTTTTACTAATATCTGCACCACAACGTTCGGAGTGCGCCATTTTACCAAATACGCGGCCATCAGGGCTATAAATGCCTTCGATAGCAGCTACGGATTGGTTAGGATTGAATCGACCATCCATGGATGCAATGCCGTCAAAATCGACGTATTGTGTAGCGATTTGACCAGTTTTATTGAATTCCAATACTTGTTGAGGTGATGCGATAAAGCGACCTTCCCCATGAGAAATAGGGACAGTATAGATTTCACCAGCCTTAGCCTCGCACATCCAAGGTGATTTTGTGGAAATAACCTTGGTGTTAACCATACGGGATAAATGACGACCGATAGTATTGTATGTCAACGTAGGGTGATCTTCAGTTAATGTTTCGATGTGACCACCAGGTAAAAGACCTAATTTAATCAACGCTTGGAAACCATTACAGATACCAAGAACGAGACCGTCTTGTTTGTAGAGAAGGTTTTCAAGGCCTTCTGCAAGATATGGATTGCGGAATAGGGTGGCCATGAATTTACCGGAACCTTCAGGCTCGTCACCGCCACTAAAGCCACCAGGGAACATAAGAATTTGAGACTCTGCTAATTTAGCTTTGATTACGTCAATCGACTCTTTTAATTGTTCCGGTGTTTGGTTACGAATGAGTACAATATCTGCTACAGCGCCAGCACGTTCAAAGGCACGAGCGGAATCGAATTCACAGTTGGTACCTGGGAATACAGGAATAAGAACCTTTGGTTTTGCACCTAAGGAGGTACTGCGAGGCTTTGTGTGTTGATCGTGGATATAGGCTACAGCTTCACCAACGCCAGATTTTGCTTGTAATGGGAAGATATCGGCTAATGGTTTTTCATAGGCTTGCTCTACTTCTGCAAGTGTTACAGATTGATCATTCCATTCGATAACAGGTGTATCTTGAGTAATAGCAATAACACGTACATCAGATAACTCAAGCAAATGGTTAACCGCTGTAATGTCTACCTCTACGATGAAAGAGCCAAGAGCAGGTTGGAAAATTGCACGTTCTGCATATTTGTCAAATTTAACGCCAATCTTATTACCAAGCGCCATTTTTGTAATCGCTTCAGGAATGCCACCTTCGTCAATGACATACGCAGAGTACACGCGACCTTTTTCAATTTGTTCTTGTAAAATATCGCAGTTTTCTTTGAAGTGATCCCAGTCAGGTGTATCGTTGTACGTACGAGGTACATCAAAGTATACGAGTCGATGGTTAGGACCTTTTAAATCTTGGCTTACGATATTTTTAACAGGAGCTGTTACCGCTGCGAAGGATACGAGGGTAGGAGGCACTGTTAAATCCATAAATGTACCGCTCATGGAATCCTTGCCGCCAATGGCGCCAATTTCAAGCTCTTTTTGCGCTTTGTATGCACCGAGCAGAGCTGCTACTGGTTTGCCCCAAGATTCTTTAGAGTGCAAACGTTCAAAGTATTCTTGCAATGTTAAGTATGCATCTTGACGGCGACCACCAAGTGCTACAAGTTTCGCAACAGATAAAAGTACTGCGTATTGTGCGCCATGATATGGGCTCCAAGCGGATAATTCAGGTACAAAGCCATGAGTCATAATGCTAGCTGTTGTCGTTTCACCATGAAGGACAGGTAATTTAGCAACCATGCCTTGTGTAGGGGTCTTTTGATATTTACCACCAAATGGCATGAGCACTGTGTTAGCACCAATGGTGCTATCAAAACGCTCTGCTAAACCTTGTTGAGAAGCAGTATTTAATGTAGATATAGCATTGAGCCATTGTTCCTTAAAGTTGTCGGCACTTGCAGAGCCACGACGGAAATAGGACTTGTCTGCTGGTGCATTAACAATAGCTTCTTTTTGTTGGCTAGCGCCATTCGTATTTAAGAAATCACGGCTAATATCTACGATTGTATCGCCACGCCATGTCATGATAAGGCGATTAGTATCAGTTACATCGGCCACTACAGTACATTCAAGATTTTCTTCGTCGCAATATTTCATGAACGCATCTACATCATTTGGTGCAATCACACAAGCCATACGTTCTTGAGATTCGGAGATGGCAAGTTCTGTGCCATCAAGACCATCGTATTTTTTAGGCACTAAATCAAGATTAATGCTAATGCCATCGGTTAATTCACCAATAGCAACGGAAACACCGCCAGCACCGAAATCGTTACAACGTTTGATGAGTGTCGTTACTTCAGGGCGACGGAATAGACGCTGAATTTTACGCTCGGTAAGGGCGTTGCCTTTTTGGACCTCTGCACCACATGTAGCGAGAGATTCTAAGGTATGTTCTTTAGAGGAACCCGTAGCACCGCCACAACCGTCACGACCTGTTTTACCACCTAATAATACGATGATATCACCTGGTGTCGGTACTTCACGACGCACTTGATTGCGCGGAGCAGCACCGATAACGGCACCAATTTCCATGCGTTTTGCTACATAGCCCGGGTGATAGTATTCTTTTACTTCACCAGTGGCAAGACCAATTTGATTACCATAAGAGGAATAGCCACGAGCTGCATCGACAGTGATTTTCTTTTGCGGTAATTTACCTTCTAACGTATCTGCCAAAGGTGTGCGAGGATCACCGCTACCAGTAATACGCATTGCTTGATATACATAAGAACGGCCACTTAATGGATCGCGGATACAACCACCAAGGCACGTAGCAGCGCCACCAAACGGTTCAATCTCTGTTGGGTGATTATGTGTTTCGTTTTTAAATAGCAAGAGCCATTCTTCTTCTTTGCCGTCTACATCGACAGGGACGATTATGGTACATGCATTGATTTCTTCTGATTCATCAAGATTAGTAAGACCTCCTGCATGACGCAATTCTTTTACAGCTAAGGTCGCCATATCCATAAGAGAACGAGCTTTTACTTTTGTTGTATATAATAAATTACGACCTTCTGTGTACTCTTCAAGAGCTTCCTTGATTGGTTCTGTGAAGCGGCTATCTTCGATAGTGATATCTGTTAACTCTGTCATAAATGTAGTATGACGGCAATGGTCGGACCAGTATGTATCGAATAGACGGATTTCTGTAATCGTTGGATTACGTCTTTCCACATTCTTATATTGATCTTGAATTAATTGGATATCCGCCAATGTCATAGCGAGTCCGTATTCGCTAATCATATGTTGTAGATCATCCTCGGTCATTTCCGTAAAACCATTGATGATAGCTACATCTTTAGGCTCTTCTAGTTTAAGTGCTAATGTATCTGGCAGTTCGAGACTGGCCTCTCTAGAATCTACAGGGTTAATGTAATATTGTTTGATGGCAGCTGTTTCTTCTTCCGTGAAAGTACCTTCGATGATGAATACTCGGGCACAGCGAACAGTATGACCTGTTGTAAGAGTGAGCATAGAAATGCATTGTTCTGCACTATCAGCACGTTGGTCATATTGGCCAGGTACATATTCGATAGCAAAGACAAAAGCATTTTCAGGAATATCTAATGTTTCTGCTACTAGATCAACAGGTGGTTCAGAAAAAATTAAATGTTTAGCATTTTGTAATGCTTGTTCGCTAAGATTTTCTACATCGTAGCGTTCGTAGATTTGCACGGCTGTTGCTGGTACATGTAATTCTTGCTGTAATGTAGCTAATACATGTGCTGCTTCATTAGCAAAAGCATCACGTTTTCTTACAAATAGTCGTTGAATAGCCATATAGCCTCCTGTAATATGCAGAATAAATATGTTCTGGTGTTGACAAGATAAGTATAGTCGGTCTAGACTTATAAGTAAAGATAATCTTACTTATATAAAGATTAATACTACTTATAAATATGAAGTTTTCATGAAGGTCATAAGACCAAAATTTCATGAACTATGACAATATTACCTTGTCCTTATGAAAAGTAGAATATCAATATAATTATTACTATAGTATTAGTATATAACAGAGGAGGATAAAATGGCAGTATCAGCAGATCTATATAGATCATTTTTAGGAGTTGGGTTGTATTTGTCATTTTCTCGCGCTGCAAAAGAGCTAGGTGTTTCGCAGTCCGCAATCAGTCAAAGTATCAAACAATTAGAAGGGGAATTAAAAATGCCTTTATTTGTGCGCACTACTAAATCGGTAGCATTTACGCCAGAAGGCAAGGAATTATTCGATACAGTAGCCAAAGCATTTTCCATTCTAGATAATGGGATTACTCAATTGCAAGAACGGGTAAATCAGGCTTATGAAAGTCTGAATATTGCAGCGACAGATACGCTATGCCGTCATTTCTTACTACCGTACTTTCACAAATGGCAATTACAAGAAAATCAAATCGGCTTGCATATCATAAACAGACCGTCCCCAGATTGTGTGGAAATGGTCATTAATAAAGAAGTGCAGTTAGCTGTAGTTAATGACTACGAAGGTTTGCGTAGCAATACACAATTAGAAGTTACTACCTTGGCGAGCATTCAAGATATCTTTGTGGGCGGTCATGAATATAAAGGGGCAGGTTTCTTTGATCAAGGACGTTTGCTTAGCGAGCCGATGTTGTTGTTACAAAAAGGAACTGCTAGCCGTACTTTCTTTGATGAAGTAACGCATGGTGCTTGTAGTAAACCGCGTTTTGAATTGAGCAGTGTCGATGTTCTCCTCGACTTGGTGGAAATCAACATGGGGATTGCGATGTTACCAAGTAATGTGGTACAAGAAAAAATGCAGGAAGGTTCTGTGGTGAAAATCGACACAGACATTCCGGTACCAACACGAGACATTGTTCTTGTTCGCTCTCGTCTCGTACCTCAATCAGAAGGGGCTGCTAGATTTACGAATTTATTGGTCAATCGCGAAGATAAACGAGATAAAATCTTATAATTATGAAAGAAAAACACACTTTACTCTTTTTTTAGATAAAGTGTGTTTTTTTGTTGACCCTAAGTGATGATTTACGTTAAAATTTAAAGATAGTTATGCGGAGGTAAAACGAAATGGAATTATTAAAACAACGCATTCGTGAAGAAGGTATTGTCTTAAACAATCGTGTATTAAAGGTTGATAGTTTTTTGAACCATCAAATCGACCCACAATTATTTAAAGCCATTGGCAAAGAAATTGCTGATCGCTATCGCAATGCTGGTGTACAACGTATTGTTACCATCGAAGCATCTGGTATTGCCTTGGCATTGATGGCCGCTCTTGAACTAGATGTGCCATTGGTATTTGCCCGTAAGAAAAAATCAATTCTTATGGTCGATGACGTATATCATTCTGTTGTATATTCTTATACAAAAGAAGAAAACTACGATATTACAATTTCTAAAAAATTCTTGCCAGCAGGCGAAAAAGTTTTGATTATCGATGATTTCTTGGCATCTGGTGAAGCGGCTATGGGGCTTGCAAAGCTTGTAAAGGATGCAGGCGATGAAGTAGTTGGTATGGCAATTGCTATTGAAAAATCATTCCAACCAGGTCGTGAGCGTTTAGAAAATGCAGGCTTCCGTGTGGAATCCTTGGTACGTATCAAAGAATTTAAAGATAATGAATGTATTTTTTTAGAAGACTAATATCAAAGGATTCTTTGGGAGAGAGGTAAAGCTAATGAATAGTAAAGCTGAGAAATTTGATGTACTTGTAGCTGATATAGAGCAAACTGGTAATAAATGGTTTACAAAAGAAGTTATTGAAGGCGATGAATATGGTACGGTTGTATATCATGGTCGTTTAGAAATTCATGGTAATTCCTTACCTGTATTTATCGTGTTAGATAACTCTGTGTTCTCCTACATTCGCGTTGCCATTACAACTACAAGTATTACAGCTGCGGCAATTAAAAAAGTATTGCCAAAATTGAATGAACTTAATCAACAATATAAAGTAACAAAATATTATGTCAACGATGAAGACAGCAATATTTATGCGGATATTTCTGTGCCAACTACAGATGATACTTTTGAACCAGCTGTATTGGTTAATCTCATGTTAGAGGTCATCAAACCTCACTTAGATGAAGTGCATCCAGATCTTTTGAAAATCGTTGGACAAGCAAAATAAGAGGTAATTATGAATCCTAAAGCATTAGCTTTTGATAAATTTATGAAGGCGGAAGAAATTACGGCTTTTGAACGTAAAGATTTTGAGGATGAAGATGGTACAGTTGTGTATCGTTCCTATATAAAATCACCACTTTGGGATATGCCGTTGTTCGTAATTTTAGATAATAGTATTTACAGTGTGATTCGTCTAGTTCTTGGACCTGAAAAGGTAACTGCACAGAATATGGCGGCTATCAATGCGTTGATTAATCGCGAAAATGCAACGTATAAAAACTATAAATTCTATATTGACGAACAAGACTCTACATTGTATTTAGACTGCGTTTATATGTGTGCAAATGATGAGTTTATACCAGAATTGATGTACGCATTAATGACATCTATTGTGGATTATATTCCTCAGTCTGTGGGCGATCTAAAAAATGCTTTTGAAAGCAATATACAATAAAATATAATACTCTGATTCTCTAATGAGCTCATGTTGAGCCTTGAGAACTATACTGAAAGAGACTCTATACTGCTGTATGGGGTCTCTTTTTTGAATCAAGGACGATTCGTATATAATAATTATTATTCGTAATATACTGTTCGATTGTAAAATATATTAAAGTATTATTCGGAGTATATCGAACAATTATAAAAACTAATATAAATATTATTCGAAAAATGATTGACCAATAGAATTTGGTCTGCTACAATTTAATTACAGATAAGGAGGCGTTATCATGAACAAATATATTAACCTAACATTCGTTAATACTATGACTGTTTCTGCTAACGCTATCAGTGTGTAAACTCGGCTATTTAAGGTCGAGTTTTTTTGTTGAGGAGGAACAATGAAGGTTGGCATTATTATGGGCAGTAAATCTGACCTAGAGACGATGAAAAAAGCATCTGCTATATTAGATGAATTCAATATTCCTTATGAAATGGTGATCGCTTCTGCGCATCGTACACCAGAGGCTGTTAAGTCCTTTGTGGAGCGTCTAGAATCAGAAGGAGCAATCGCCTTTATCGCTGGTGCTGGTGCGGCAGCTCACCTGCCGGGCGTAGTGGCAAGCTTTACTACGGTACCGGTTATTGGTATCCCTCTTAATGCAACCGCATTAAAAGGCATAGATTCCCTTTTGGCAATTGTACAAATGCCGTCTGGTATGCCGGTAGCTACGATGGCTGTAGATGGTGCTAAAAATGCAGCACTATTTGCAGTACAAATCGGTGCTACTTTCAACAAGGAACTAAAAGAAAAATATGTTGCCTATCGCAAAGATATGGCTGACAAGGTTTTAGCAGATAATGCTGCATTACAAGCAGAGTTAAATAATTAATTATTACATAGGAGGATTACTATCATGGCTAATATCGATTTGGAAAAATTAACACTTTTATACGAAGGCAAAGCAAAACAAGTGTATCAAACAGATGACAAGGAAACATATATTGTTCACTACAAAGATGATGCTACTGCATTTAATGGTGAAAAACATGATACTATCCTTGGTAAAGGCGTATTGAATAATAAAATTTCCTCATTCTTCTTTGAATTATTGAAAAAAGAAGGCATTCCAACACATTTCGTTCGTCGTGAAGATGACCGTAACCAAACAGTATTGACGTTGAACATTGTTCCTCTAGAAGTTATCGTTCGTAATATTGCTGCTGGTTCTATGGCTAAACGTTTTGGCATTGAAGAAGGTACGCCTCTTAAACATCCAATTCTTGAATTCTGCTACAAAAATGATGAACTTGGCGATCCATTTGCCAACGAATCTCAAATCACAGCTCTTGGCTGGGCTACGCAAGAACAATTGGATAGAATTTCCGAAATTACTATGAAGGTTAACGATATCCTTAAAAACTTCTTGGCTACTAAGAATGTAACATTAGTCGATTTTAAACTTGAATTTGGTACACATAATGGAGAAGTATTGCTTGGTGACGAAATTTCTCCTGATACATGCCGTTTCTGGGATGCAACAACAGGTGAAAAACTCGACAAAGACCGTTTCCGTCGCGACCTTGGCAATATCGAAGAAGCTTATAAAGAAATGTTATTCCGCTTAACGGGCGAACGTGCATAACCTGGGGGTTATTGATGAACTACGATCCAATTTTTGACAAATGGCATGAAGAATGTGGCGTCTTTGGTGTGTTTGACCGCACTGTTGACGTTGCACGATATGTATACTGGGGATTGTTTGCCCTTCAGCACCGCGGACAAGAAAGCGCAGGTATAGCTATTACCGACGGCAATGAAGTGGCCCTAAAAAAAGGCATGGGTTTATTGACCGAGGCTATCAAGGAATTACCAACATTGAAAAGCCATATGGGGACTGGTCATGTTCGGTATTCTACAACAGGCTCTAATAATCCACGTAATATTCAACCTCTTGTAATCCATTATCAAGGTGGCCAAATTGCGGTAGCCCATAATGGCAATTTGACGAATGCCCTAGGCATCCGTCGTCAACTTGAAGCAGATGGTTCCATTTTTCAAACAACTATGGATTCAGAGGTTATCGTTAACTTAATTGCTCGTTCTAAGGCTGATACGCAAGAGGAACGCATTGCTGATGCGGCACGTCAAATCGAAGGGGCCTTCTCGTTGGTTATTACTACTAACGACTCTCTCGTTGGGGTTCGCGATCCTCAAGGCTTTAGACCGCTTTGCTTAGGTAAGACTGAACATGGCTATGTGTTATCTAGTGAAAGCTGTGCCTTTGATGCTATAAAGGCTGAATTTATTCGCGATATTGACCCGGGTGAGATGGTTATTATCGATGATCGTGGTGTGCGCAGCACAATCTATGCAGAACCTCAAAAGATTGATAAAAAGCTTTGTGTTTTTGAATATATTTATTTTGCACGCTCCGATAGTAAAATCGATGGCCAATCTGTATATGAAACACGACTCAATATGGGACGTGAATTATATAATGAAACTAAATATGATGCAGATATCGTCATGTCTATTCCAGACTCTGGCACGACGGCTGCTCTTGGATATGCTCGTGCGTCGGGCATCCCTTTCGCAGAAGGTTTGATTAAAAATCGATACAGTGGACGTACATTTATTAAACCTAATCAAGAAGAGCGGGAACTAGCTGTGCGCATGAAGCTAAATGCGATGCCAGAGGTTGTAGGCGGTAAACGTATTGTATTAATCGATGACTCTATCGTGCGTGGTACCACAAGCGGCCTTATCGTTAAGATGTTAAAAGAGGCAGGCGCTAAGGAAATCTATATGTGTGTTAGCTCGCCGGCTATCGAATATTCTTGTCACTATGGTATTGATACGTCGGTTCGTAAAGAATTGATTGCGGCCACACATACAATTGAAGAAATTAGAGATTATATTAAGGCAGATAAATTGCATTATCTATCTAGAGAGGGCTTATGCCGAGCTGTTAGTGGCGTACCAGAAGCGGATTTATGTTTCGCTTGTTTCAATGGCGATTACAGGGTAGATGTGCCTACAGAACAAGAGGAAGGGGTCAAATATGTGCTCGAATAAAACAGGATTAACCTACCGTGATGCAGGTGTAGATATCGATGCCGGTAACAAAGCCGTAGAGTTGATGAAGGAATCAGTAAAAAGAACATACACAGCAGGTGTTGTAGGTGATTTAGGTGGCTTTGGTGGTCTATACTCCTTAGCAGGTCATTCCATGGAAGAACCAATGCTCGTATCTGGCACAGACGGTGTTGGCACAAAATTGCGCCTCGCTATCATGATGGATAAACATGATACGATTGGACAAGACTGTGTTGCCATGAGTGTAAATGATATTCTTGTGCAAGGGGCAACGCCTCTGTTCTTCTTAGACTATGTAGCGGTTGGTAAACTTGATCCCGTACAAGTCGCTGATATCGTACGTGGCGTCGCTAATGCTTGTGAAGAATCAGGTTGTGCTCTCCTTGGTGGGGAAACAGCTGAGATGGCTGGTTTCTATGGTGAAGGTGACTATGATGTAGCAGGTTTTGCCGTAGGTATTGTAGATCGACCTAAGCTTATTACTGGGGAAAACATCAAGGCTGGTGACGTTATCCTTGGTTTGCCATCCTCCGGTGTTCATTCCAATGGGTTCTCCTTGGTTCGTAAAATCGTTTTCGACCATAAGGGTTTCTCTATAGATCAAGACATTCCAGAATTTGGTAAAACCCTTGGGGAAGAACTATTAACACCAACACGCTTGTATCCTAAAGCTGTATTACCGTTGATTAAAGAAAACTATATCAAAGGTATGGTTCATATCACAGGCGGTGGTTTCTATGAAAACATTCCACGCGTACTACCAAATGGCGTAACTGCTGAGGTGGATTGTGATACATGGCCATGCCCTCCTGTGTTTACAAAATTGCAAGAATGGGGCAATGTGGATTGGCATGAAATGTACCGTACGTTTAACATGGGTATCGGTATGATTCTCATTGTTGATGCCGATGATGTAGATACGGTGAAAGCTAATCTTGAAAGCCGAAATGAAGCTGTATATGAAATTGGTCGTATCGTTGCAGGCGAAGATCCTGTTGTCGTAAAAGGGGCGGTATTTAATGACTAATTCCGTATCTAAAAAGCGTCTTGCTCTATTTGCCAGTGGTAGAGGCTCAAATGGCGAAGCCTTGTATAAGGCGATGCAAGAGGGGCTTATCAATGGCGAGTTTGTCATTGTTATTACAGACCATGCAGATGCAGGTATCGTAGAACGCTCTAAAGACTGGGGTATTCCACTCGTCATTATCGAGCGCAGTCAGTTTGATTCGAAACAAGATTTTGAACAAGCACAATTAGATACATTAGAGCCGTATTGTGTCTATGGTATTGTATTGGCCGGCTATATGCGTATTGTAGGGACCGGCCTTATTGCTCGCTATGAACATAAGATTTTAAATATTCATCCCGCTCTATTGCCATCTTTTCCAGGACTTCATGGCCATCAACAGGCTATCGATGCTGGTGTAAAAGTAACAGGTTGTACCGTTCACTTTGTGGATGCTGGTATGGATACAGGTCCTATCATTATGCAAAATACGGTTCCTGTATATCCAGATGATACAGAGGATACCTTATCCGAACGATTATTGCCTATAGAACATGCAACATATCGTGAAGCACTTCGCTTGTTCTGTGAAGATGCATTACGTATAGAAGGACGCATTGTACATTATATTTAGGAGGAATGATGATTCAAAACGCATTACTTAGTGTTTCTGATAAAACAGGTATTGTCGACTTTGCCAAAGGTCTTGTAGAGTTAGGGGTAACTATCTATTCTACAGGTGGCACGTTGAAAGTTATTACTGATGCAGGCGTTCCTGCAAAGGCTGTAGAATCTCTTACTGGTTTTCCTGAAATGATGGATGGTCGTGTAAAGACGTTACATCCAAAGGTACATGGTGGCATCTTAGCGATTCGTGATAATGCAGAGCATCAAGCCGCTATGGAAGAACATGGTATTTTGCCAATCGATTTAGTGGTAGTAAATTTATATCCTTTCCGCGAAACGATTGCAAAACCCAATGTTTCATTAGAAGATGCTATTGAAAACATCGATATTGGGGGACCCACTATGGTGCGCTCTGCGGCTAAAAATAATGCGTATGTAGGCATTGTGGTTAACCCTGGTCACTATGATGAAATTCTAGAAATGCTTAAAACGAATGGTGCGTTGACCCAAGAGTATCGTTTTGCACTCGCTAAAGAAGCATTTGCTCATACTGCAGCATATGATACGGCTATTGCTAATTATATGAGTGGTATTATTGGCGAAGGTCCTACACCTCCTGAATATTTAAGTGCTTATGAAAAGGTTATGGACCTTCGTTATGGCGAAAATCCGCATCAAAAAGCGGCCTTCTACAAAGAAATTGGCTCCGCTCATGGCATGGGAGCATTAAAACAATTACATGGTAAAGAGTTATCTTATAACAATATCGTAGATATGGAAGCTGCGTGGAATATGGTGTGGGAATTTACTAATCCTGCTGCTTGCATTATTAAGCATACGAATCCTTGTGGTGCTGCAACGGCAGCAACATTACATGATGCCTATGTTAATGCGTACGAAGCCGATTCTGTATCCGCCTTTGGTGGTATCGTTGCGTTAAACCGCGAAGTTGATGCGGCCACTGCAGAAGAAATGAGCAAGATTTTCTTAGAAGTTATCATGGCGCCAGCTTTCACAAAGGAAGCTCTAGATATTTTGGAAGCGAAGAAAAATATTCGTCTCATCGAGTTATCTAAGCCTGAATCTGGCCAAGTGACTGTGAAAAAGGTGTCTGGCGGTATGCTTGTACAAACGGAAGATGACATCGTAGAAGACCGTGCTAATTATAAGGTTGTTACAAAGGCGCAACCTACGGAGGAACAATGGAAAGCTCTTGAATTTGCATGGAAGCTTGTAAAACATGTAAAATCTAACGCTATTTTAATTTCCAATGAAAAACGCACACTTGGTGTTGGTGCTGGTCAAATGAATCGAGTTGGATCTGCAAAAATTGCTCTTGAACAAGCTGGCGAGGCTGCAAGAGGTGCTGTTCTTGCATCTGATGCATTCTTCCCGTTCGGCGATACTGTAGAAACGGCTGCAAAACATGGCATTACTGCTATTATCCAACCAGGTGGTTCTATTCGTGATGAAGAATCCATCAAGGCTGCCGATGAAGCTGGAATTGCGATGGTATTTACAGATATTCGTCACTTTAAACATTAATAGAGTATAGTTATAAAGTTGTAACCTCAATGCTATGTTGCAGTCCTGTTATTAGGTGATGTATCAAGTGTTGAGGTTACTATGTCTATATTGTTTGGGAGGTATATATGAAGATTTGTGTCATTGGCAATGGTGGTCGTGAACACGCTATTGCTTGGCGTTTATCCATCAGCCCTAGTGTAGAAAAGGTGTATGCTGTACCTGGTAGTGCGGCTATGAGCAATTGTGCAGAATTAGTTGGCATTGATTGGTTACAAACAGATCTCCTTATTAGATTTTTAAAAGATAATAAGATTGATCTTGTTGTGGTTGGCCCAGAGGCTCCACTGGTAGCCGGTCTTGCAGATAAACTAAATGCGGTAGGAATTCCTGTATTCGGTCCATCCAAGGCGGCTGCTCAACTAGAGGGGTCTAAGGTATTTGCCAAAGATCTTATGAAAAAATATGATATTCCTACTGCCGCTTATGGCGTATTCTCAGATGTAGATGAAGCAAAACAATTTATTGCTAAAACGGGGGCCCCTATTGTGGTGAAAGCAGATGGCCTAGCAGCTGGCAAGGGTGTTGTAGTAGCAATGACTGTTGAAGAAGCTAATGCAGCAGTTGCTGACATGCTAAGCGGAAACCGCTTTGGTGAGGCTGGCAGTACCGTTGTTATCGAAGAATTTATGGAAGGTGAAGAAGCGAGCCTTCTTGCCTTTGTAGATGGTAAGACCGTAGTTCCTATGATTGCCTCTCAAGACCATAAGCGCATCTTTGATGGTGATAAAGGTCCTAATACAGGAGGTATGGGTACCTATGCACCAGCACCTGTTTTAACCGATGCATTACGCGATGAAGCTATGAAATCTATCTTAGAACCGATGGTAGCAGCTATGGAACAAGAAGGTATGCCATATGTGGGATGCCTTTATGCAGGGCTTATGATTACAAATGAAGGTCCTAAGGTTGTGGAATTTAATGCACGTTTTGGTGATCCAGAAACACAAGTTGTACTGCCATTATTAGAAGGTGATTTAGGTCAAATCATGATGGCCTGTGCTACTGGTACATTAAAGGTGGGTATGGTGAAATGGAAAGATTCCTCTGCAGCCTGTGTAATACTTGCATCAAAGGGCTATCCTGAAACTTCTTCTAAGGGTGATGTTATCTTAGGTGAACTTGTACAATATGATACATCTATTATTTTCCATTCTGGTACTAAATTAGAAGGTGAACACTATGTAACCAATGGTGGTCGAGTTCTCGGTGTTGTTGGGCTTGGCAAGGACCTTCGGACAGCTTTAGATCGGGCTTATGAACGGGTGAATCATATTACTTTTAAAGGTATGCAATATCGTAAGGATATTGGGGCGAAAGCTTTTAAATAATATAGAATCCTTTACACAGTATGTGCTATGCATAAGGTGTGGAGGATTTTTATTTTCTACAATTTACTACGTACCTATGATATAATAATATCGATATAAAGAGAGCCTACCAACGTGGATGGCGTTAGGCGCATCTCTATAATTTTGAAACTGATTGATGACGCCTAACGTGTAGAAGTGAAGTAGTACTTCTGCACGTTAGGTGTTTTGCTATAGTCTATTTTATTCTGTAATAGCGATATACAATTATGATATATAACAAAGTACCGTTACAACTGAATAATCCAGTAGCTTTTTGGCTTAATTTCCCCGATGAGGAACGCGTTTTTTGGGTGGATCGTCAAAGTGACCGCATCGTTGTAGGCGCTAAACGTCTGGCTACAGTTCAAGATGATGAGGACCGCCATAATTATGCTTATGTATTTTATGGGGATACTTTTTTTGAGCAATCAAAGGACCCTAAATGGGCTGGCATGGGCCATGAAATGATTGCTTTCACCCATTACTACATTGTAGAAAATGGGGAATCCTTTTACTTGCATGCTGGTGAAGGTATGAAAATTGAGGATTTTGCTGTGCCTCGTATTCGTCATAACTATAAGGAAACTAGCGATGATAAGGCGGATTGGGATCGTTTAATGACAGCTATTGCCAATGGTATTAACGGCGGAGAAATGACGAAGGTTGTTTCCTCTCGTGAGGTGGAATTCACTAGTGAAACATCATATAATGTAGCCAGCATTTTAGCGAATTTAGTAGATAATAATCCGAATTGCTTTATCTTTGGCTATGAGAAGGATAGGCGCACCTTTGTGGGGGCCTCTCCTGAAATTTTGGTGCGTCATCGTGGTAGTGAAATTCTTAGCTATGCATTGGCTGGAACAGCATCAAAGGACGGCCCTAATGCGTGGACTAAGGAACAGTTGCTAAGTGATAAGAAAAATCTCTTTGAACATAATATCGTCCGTGACCGTATCGTGAACACGATGAAGCAAATTACTCCAGACATTACGGTGGGGGAAACTGGCATTATGGAGCTAGCTCATCTCTATCATTTGCGTACCATTATTACTGCGAAAGATAGCACAAAATCTCTCGTAGAATGGGCAAAATTGCTACATCCAACACCGGCTCTTGGTGGTGAACCACGAGAGAAGGCGATGGCTCTCTTAGAAACATACGAAGCTCATGAGCGCGGTATGTACGCTGCACCATTTGGCTTTATGAAGGATATGGGGGATGGCATTGTTGTCGTTGCCATTCGTTCTGCCTTGATCATGGATAATATTCTCTATGCCTATGCAGGATGTGGTGTTGTAGCTGATTCTGATGCGGATGAAGAATATATAGAGACTAATAATAAAATGCGCACCATATTGGATGCGTTATAAACATTTCCACATCTAACAGTAGGGGTGTTTGAAAGGAAATAGGATGAACGAATATATTGCTGCCTTGGTGGATGAGTTCCATCAACTCGGCGTCCGTCATGCTGTGTTTAGCCCTGGTTCTCGTTCTACAACGATGGCCATGCTCTTCACTGAACATGAAGGATTCACAACATATATGAATATAGATGAGCGCTCTGCTAGCTTTATGGCTCTCGGTATTGCAAAGGCTCATAGGGTACCAACTGTACTCGTGTGCACCTCTGGTTCGGCTGTGGCCCATTATTTGCCAGCGCTTTTAGAGGCTCAATACAGTGGGGTGCCGTTAATTATACTCTCTGCAGATAGACCGCATACCTTGCAATATGTAGGGGCACCTCAGACGGTAGATCAACACAAAATCTTTGGTTCTGCTGTAAATTACTACGAAGAATTAGCAGTGCCTCAAGAATCTCATTACTATACATATCCTCGTCAGGTAGCTCGCAAGGCTTACATGAAGGCGATGGATATAAAAAAAGGTCCTGTACATATCAATGTACCTCTTTTTGAACCTTTGGTACCTGAACTAGACTCCAAACATTTTGAAGGGGGACGTAGTCCTTATCAAGTGGTACAGGCAAACTGGATTGGAGAATCCTTTAATGCTAATCCACTGCTTGAAAAATTTAAACGCATACTTATCTTAGCTGGACCACAGGTTGATGTAGACGAGGCGCAAAGTATTTTTACTTTTGCAAAGAATTTACAAGCCCCTATATTGGCGGATTCATTATCTAATGTACGACGTTGTAATATAGAAAATACAACAGATCCTGAGAATGATGTAATTATCTCGACATATGATGCTTTTTTAACAGATAAGGACGTCTGGACATTTGTAAAGCCTGATTGCATTATTCAATTTGGCCAAATTGTTGTGTCTAAACGAGTACAACAAATGCTTGCTAGCTGGGATGGTGTGGAATATATTGAGGTCAATCCTACATCAGACTGGATGAATCCAACAGGGATGACTACAATACATATGCAAGCTAATATTCCTGTGTTTATAAATCTGTATGGCGTAAAACAAGGATCTAGTGAATATCTAAAAAAATGGCAATATTTAGAACATGTAGCCAAGCAGCAACTCAGTCTTGCTGAACAAGAGAGCACATGTTTTGAAGGCCGCACCATTCAGGAATTACAAAAATTTATTCCAGAGGATAGTCAAATCTTAGTAGCCAATAGTATGACAATTCGAGATTTTGATTATTTTTGGTTCTCTGGTAAATCTAGCGCTGTTCTTTATGGCAATCGTGGTGTTAATGGTATCGATGGTACTATATCAACTGCATTAGGTCTTGCTACAAATGGCAAACCCACATATTTGGTGACAGGGGATTTATCCTTTTTTCATGACATGAATGGTTTAGCTGTCGCTAAAACACATGGGCTTAATTTGACCATCATATTGCACAATAATGATGGAGGCGGAATTTTTGAATATTTACCGCAAAAGGGAACCAAGCATTTTGATTATCTGTTCTCCACGGAACAAGGCTTAGATTATAATGGGGCTGCTCGTCTGTATGGTTGTGGCTATACTAAATTAACTTATCCTGATGAACTTCAGGCGGCTTTGGCTGCGGCTAGTATAGAACAGGGGGTTCATATTATTGAAATCCCTACAAGCCGTGAAGGTAGTTGTGACTTACACAAAACATATACAACTATTTCTATTGATATGGAGGTGTTACAATGAGCCAATATGCTTGTAATATTGTAGAAAACTCCATATATAATCCAACGCTTCGCATGTATATCGACCTTGGTGAGTATCGATATGGGGTGACGCTAGCTGGTGCTGGTAAACCTCTTGTGTGTTTACATGGTTTTTCTGAGTCTGGTTATACCTGGGATGGCATCGTTGTGCCAGGCTATCAACTTATCCGTATCGATACGATTGGACATGGAGATTCGGATATTCCAGAGGATGAGACTGCTTTTTCTATTCCTACTATGCTCAACGATTTGCATACGGTGATTTCTGCCGTGGCTGGTGAAAGCTATTCTCTCATGGGATACTCCATGGGGGCACGATTAGCTTTACTATATGCTCTTGAGTATAGTTCTGAAATTGAAAACCTCATCTTAGAAAGTGGTTCTTTTGGTATTGAATCAGAGGTAGAGCGACAAGCGCGTAAAGCTGCTGATGAACAATTAGCACTAGCTATAGAAGATAATGATGGAGAGTGGTTTGCTGCTAAATGGGCTGACATTTCTATTTTTGAAAGTCAACATCAGCTTTCACCAGTTGTACAAGATAAGTTGTTTCAACGTCGGGCCCATAATAGTCCTTATGCATTAGCAGCTACATTGCGTGGCTCGGGGCAAGGTGTAATGCCCTATGTGGGTCATCGATTACAAGAATTATCCATGCCATCTTTATATATTAGTGGCGCACTAGATACAAAATATACTACAATAGGAGAAGAACTGTTTAGTAATGTACCAAACTGTGAACATGTTATCGTCAATGGGGCGGGACATAATGTACATTTAGAAAAGCCGGGTCCGTTTATGACGGCCTTAGCAGATTTTTTATATAAGGAAAGGTAACATTCATGAGCAAATTTGATTGGAAAGTATTGGATCGTAATTATGAAGATGTAATTTACGAAACCTATAATGGTATTGCAAAAATCACGATTAACCGTCCAGAAGTGCGCAACGCGTTCCGTCCTAAAACAGTTATGGAATTAATCGACGCTTTTACAGTAGCTCGCGAAGATAACGAAGTAGGCGTAATCGTGTTAACTGGTGCTAACCACGGTAAAGGCGAAGATAAAGAAGCATTCTGTTCTGGTGGCGACCAAAGCGTGCGTGGTCACGGTGGTTATGTAGGTGACGATAATGTGCCTCGCTTGAACGTTCTCGATTTGCAACGTTTAATTCGCGTTATCCCTAAACCTGTTATTGCCATGGTTAACGGTTTTGCTATCGGTGGTGGACATGTATTGCACATCGTATGTGACCTTACTATCGCTTCTGAAAATGCTAAATTCGGTCAAACTGGTCCTCGCGTAGGTTCCTTCGATGCTGGTTACGGCGCAGGCTATTTGGCTCGTATGATTGGTCACAAACGCGCTCGTGAGGTATGGTTCTTGTGCCGTCAATACACAGCAGCTCAAGCGTATGAAATGGGCATG
>OGTN01000363.1_pt1 | contig 20303 bp, 17 predicted proteins | sample 1574591 | NCBI WGS metagenome assembly OGTN01 (sample SAMN03295830, study PRJEB24534) | human gut metagenome | isolation source: fecal sample 5 from infant 4 | host: Homo sapiens | place: USA: Pittsburgh, PA | collected 2014-07
ACTTGGTGGCAATATTTCATATATCAATAATGAAGAAATGAGAACATATTTAAAAGAATTAAAGGAAAATAATATTTTAATCGCAGGTATATGTGCTGGGGTCGATTTGCTTGATGATGCAGGAATATTAAAAGGATTAAAATCAACTCATTCTACAGATGATGATATTGTCAATGATGACAATGTGATAACTGCAAGAGCGAATTCATATGTAGATTTTGCTATTGAAGTAGCAAAAGAATTGGAATTGTTTGAATGTAAAGAATATTTAAAAGAAACAATTTATTTTTGGAAGAACTTTAAAAGAGTTCAGTAAATTCCAATTTGCTTAATAGATAGTATAACTAGTTTAAACTATCAAACAGATAAAATTTAGTAATATATAATCTATGATATATTATATAGCTCAATTGCCTTTACATTGAATTATACTCAATAAATATGAATTTAAAGGTGATAACAAAATGATAACTAAAACTATAATTAGGAGTTTTTAACACTAGTTACTTGTGATAATGGTAATCCTATAAGAGTATATGTAACTTCTACATTGTGTAAATTATAATATATTATAAATAAAGGAGGTATATAAATTATGAGAGTTATATTCAAAAGTTTTAATGAACCAACTGTAACAGATGAAAATGGGAAAGAAATTATTAGTTTTGAGAAATCTAAAGCATTACCTACACGTGAATGCTATTCTGTTATTAACTCTAATAATGAAAAGATAGGAAAGATAGAAAGAATTAGAAATAATTTTGGATTGTTTGATTTACCTAGAATTGTCATCTCTGTGAATAATGATAAAATTATAATTCGAAAAGATATAAAAGAATTTAAAGATATTTACGAAATTACGGGGAATGGATTTTCAATCCTTGGTAATTTGGATGGACCACACTTTAATATTTCCGAGAGTGAAAAAGTAATAGCATCAGTTACTGTTGAAAAGGAAGAATTAGGACAAAGATATTTGGCTGATATTATTGATAAATCAACTGAAAAACAAGTTATTTGTATCTTGTTTGCGTTAAGTTGGATTATGTAAGAATAAAATCATAAAGCTCCTATTTAATAGTATAAAATTTAACAATTATTGAAATTCAGTTCATCTGAATTTTTACATGTAGTTTCCTTAAATCTACAAGATTAAATTATCTAAGGAGTCTTTACCATAGTGCATAATCCGACTTGAAATTTACATAGTCGAAGGAGCATAATCATGGTAAAGACTCCTACAGAATTTACTACAATTAAGCTGCGTAGGATTTTATGAAGTCTGGAAGTTCATCTAGACATTCACAATTTAAATTGATAAATAGATTCACATTAAACCTTTGAGAGAATTCCTTTATTTTTTTGAACAGAGTAATTGATTCAGCTATATTTTTATTTATTATATTCGATAAAGCATCAATATAAATATTTTCAACATCATAATTTTGGGATACTACACCACAGAGTAAGCCATAAAAGCTATCACAATCAACTATGTCTAATTCCTCAGTGTCAACAAACCTTATTTTTTTATTTAGTTGCATCATACGTCTTGAATCGTCATCGATATAAACCACATCACCTTTAGAATTTATTGAGCCCTCATTTGCCATCTCAATTAATTTTTTAGATTTTCCTGAACCTCTCTTTGCACAAAAAACTTGAATCATTGGAATCCACTCCTTTAATAAATTTTTTTATTCTCTTATTTTAGTATATTCTTTATTACTGAAAATATTTACAATAAATTCGGTAATAAAGCAAAAAGATAGAGATACTATTAGTTTCCCTATCTTTACTACTCTACATACATATATTTATGTGAACTTACAACTTTATTTTTTCCTGCGTCTTTTGCTTTGTATAAATATTGGTCAGCAGTCTTTATTACTGCTTCTATAGTATCACCATCATAGGGATAAAATCCTAGTCCAAAACTTGCTGTTATGCTTTTTCTTATATTACCATCTTGAATACAATTTTTACTTATGGCATCTCTAATACTATCAATTTTATTAAAGATTTCATCAACTGGACAATTACAATCTATGTATAAGATTAACTCTTCTCCACCATATCGTGCTATTATATCCTTCGGTCCTAATTTTTCTCTTATAAGCTTAGTAGTTTCTATTAAAACTTTATCTCCAAATAGATGTCCTAATGTATCATTAATCTTCTTAAAATCATCTAAGTCTATCATAACTATTGCATACTCTTTAATATTCTCTTCAGTAAACCTCTCATTGATAATCTCATAAAAAGTTCTTCTATGATATATTCCAAGTAATGAATCAGTCTTTGCAGCTTTTTCTATTTTCTTATAAAGTATAGCATTTTCTAAAGCAATTGCTATTTGATTTGCTATAGTATTTAAAAATAGCTCATGAAACTCATTTAAGAAGTTGAAATGTGTATGATCGACTACAATGTAACCTATACATTCTTCTCCAACCTTTATAGGTACACCCATCCTTGAGTGAATACATATTTTGTTTTCGTCATCTTTTGTTATTGGTATCTTAGAATTTAAAATAAAAGTTTTATGCTGATTTATATATTTAATGCATTCATCAGTTAACTTATTACTTTCATTTGTACCATTAGTAGCACTTATTACAAAAACGTCTTCTTCTTTTAAATAAACAGTAGATTGAGTAACACCAATAATCCCAATTATCATATCATTAATAATTGGTATTATATTTTTACTGCTTAAATTCGAGTTTACATAATTACTAATAAAGAGCACATTAGAAAGCATATCTAAGTTTTTTTCATACTGAACATTAATTGTACTTAATTCTTGCAGCTTACTTTCAGTAATTCTTTGATAACTTTCATACTCAGACTTTATTTGCTCATATTTTAACTTATAATCGTCCATACTCCCTCCCTATTTTCTTTCAAATAGTATGAATCGAATTATTTTTCCCTATAAATTAATATTACTTTATTTCTTACTTAATATCAATATCTTTTACCTATATTTCCTTAAAAATCCACAATTGTGAATAATTTTTAAAGACTATCCTTCACAATCCCTGTACCTTCCATAATTATATTAACATTTGCCTCTAATTCTGTTATGCTTAATGGATCTTCTATTTCTGTATTTGAATACTTTACATCTAATAATCTTTGTATTTCAAATATATCTAATCCTTCCTTTTTATAAGTATCAAATATATTTTTTAAATAGATTTCCACTTCCATTTCTTTAGCTTTTTTTATATAGCTTAAAGTTTCTTTATCCACTATAAAACTATCCTGAGCTTCTGCTACTGAAACTTTCATTTCTAAGTCTTTCACAAGTTTAATTTTATTATCTTCATATATTATATCACTTCTAGTAGAGTTAGATAGTATTTCTAGAGTTATGAAACTTCCATCTGATTGTGGATTAGAAATTTCTAATGTTCCTTTTGATACATTATCCATTAATAAATTATAACTTAAAGCATCTTTTGCTTCTAATCTATTAATTAATTTGCTATCTTTTATTACTGCTCCTCCACCAATTTGAATTTTTTTATCTAAAGCATCATCTCTTATTTCTATTGCTCCAACTATATAAGTTTTATCGTTCTCTATAGACTTGCTTAAATACTCATTAATATTTGCTCTTATTGCTCTAGGATTCCTTTTATTTCTATGTACTAACTCTTCTAAATATAAACCTAAATATTCCTCATCATTAGATGCTACCTTAAGTAAATCCTTCACTTCTCCGAAATAGACAAATATATCAGGCTTTATTTGAAACTCTTGGTTATTGTTAATTAAATCTAAATACCCTTTTAATCCATCTCTAGCTGCTTTTTCTGTAAATATATAAGCTCTATTTTGTGAGTAATTTAATTCATAACTTGAAGCTAAGTTAACATCCTTTAAAGCTTCAAGAGCAGTTTTTCCTATACCTTTATATATTATCCTTCTGCCCTTATCTGAACTTTCATTAGTACTTCTGTAGGGCTTAACACAATCTACATATACTACTGATCTTCCAAAATCATCAGTATCAAATATAATACTAGTTGCAAAAGTTACCTTATTTATATCTCTATAATTAAAACATCCTACTAAAAGGATTGGAAATAATAAGGCTGTTATTAATCTTATAAATCTTTTAGCTCTCATCTTCTTCTCCTTTTTTCACAAAATCTTTAGATATATTACTTAATGCTCCCCTTAATACCACATCTTTAAATCTATACTCGTTTGTACTTCCAACAGGGAATAAGAATTGATAGCCAACTGAATCTAATTCAGAAAGCTGAATTAAAAATATTAATGCTCCTGCTAAAAAGCCTGGTATCCCAAAGGCTGCTGAAAAACATACTAATACTATCGCCCAAAAGGATAGAGCTCCATACAGTTTAGGAATTAAAAAATATGACAATGTACTTAATGCCACTACTATTATTGTTATTCTAGATGCTATTCCTGCATTTACAGCCGCATCTCCTAATATTAAAGCTGAAACTATGCTCATTGCTCCACCTATTGGTTGTGGAAGCCTAAGTCCAGCTTCCTTTATGAATTGGAAGGCTAGCATCATAAGTATTACTTCAATAAAGGTAGGAAATGGTACTCCAGCTCTAGATACTGCAAGCCTAAACATAAATAAAGATGGAATCATAGCAAAGTGATAAGTCATTACTGCTACATAAAGTCCTGGAACTAATGCTGCTACAAAAAATGCAAACCATCGTAATATTCTATTAAAGTTTGTATAATACCTGTTTAAATAATAGTCATCTGGCATTTGAAAATTTTCTAAGAAAAAGTATGGGGCTGTTATTACAAAAGGTGTTCCATCTACTATAACTCCAACTCTTCCTTCTAAAAGCTTTGCACATACTTCATCTGGTTTTTCAGTATATCCAATCGTATCAAAAAAGCTATTTTGCTTCTTTAATGCATCTTCAATATAATTGGTATCTAAAATGAATCTTAGGTCTAAGTTCTTCACCTTATTTCTTATTTTATTAACCAATTCTACTGGAGCTATTCCATCTAAATAGCAAATTGCTACAGATGTTTGAGACTTTTCTCCAACTACAGCAGCTTCAAATTTTAAGGCTGGATTTTTAATACGCCTTCTAATTAAAGCTACATTATTTACAATTAGCTCATTAAAACCTTCTCTAGGTCCCTTTAATACAGATTCAGTTTCAGGGGTTCCTACTCCTCTTACAGGAAATCCTTTAGCTTCTACATACATTATTTCCTTATAATTCTCGAAAACAACTGCTGGATCACCTGATAAAATATGCATTATAGCATCATCAATATCTTTTGCTATTCCAGCTGCATTTATATCTAAAGCATTTTCTATTACCTCTTGCAGAGAAGTGAACTTACCACCTTTCGGTGGTAAATCTCCAAAGCCTCTTAGTGGAGAAACTACATATTCACTTATCAATTCAGCATTACATAAATCATCTATAAATATAATAGTTGCCTTACCTAATACAGTTTGAACAGGCCTATATTTTACATCAAAGGAATTCTTTAATTTTTCCTTTATATAATCTAAATTCTTCATATACATCACCTGTTTGTATTATTTGTTTGAAATCTGTTTAATATTCATTTTTTTGCTAATACTATAGGGGAATGAAAAATTTAAAATTAAGAATGAAGAATTGAGGAAGTAATTTGTTCCAAATTACTAAAAACCAAATTTTAGTAATTCAGCGCTGCTGAATTGCTTAATTAATTGCTAATTGTTAATTGAAAGAAAGGGTTTTTTTATGAACAAAATTTCTACTAAGCATTTTATATTATTTATATTAGGAACAGCTATTATATCTTGTAAAACATATTTATCTATTTTTATAGATGTTGGGGGAAGAGCTACTTGGCTTGCTTCAATCATAGCTTCTCTTATTTTTACTGGATTACTTTTGTTTATAATGAATATTTGTAAAAAAACTAACAACTTTAATATTGTAGATATTTATAAGGAATCTACACCTAAAGTTGTTAGCGGTATATTTTTAATAATATTTGTTCTGGCATTATTTTTAAATTCAATTGAAGCAGCAGCTGTAGAAGCTAATGTGCTTCATTCAACATTGTTTATTGATACCCCTATTTGGTATGCCTTAGCATTTTTTATAGTTCCTTCATTATTTGTATTTAGCAAAAAGCTACGTACACTTCTTATTTTTATAATAATAAGTGTTTCTGTTTTGGTTGTAAATGGTGTCCTATTTTTCTTGTTAACTCAAAGCTATAAGGATATTAATAACTTACTACCTATATTAGGAGATAAATCACTTTCTAACTTTATATATTCAGCTGTAATGATCTTAGGAAGTTTATCTAGCTTTATGATAGCTATGCCTTTCTTAAAATACATAGATAAAACAGAGCATCTTAGGACACATAGTTTATATGCTGGAGTAATATCATCAGCCTTTATTATTTTATCTTTTATTGGTGTTATAACTGCCTTTGGGCCATTAAGAGCTGCTAATATATTCTACCCTGAATTTGTCTTAAGTCAAAGGATTGAAGTCGCAGGATTCTTAGAATTTGGGGAATTATTCTTTATAATCCAAACTGTAGTAGGGCTGTTTGTTAAGTACGTTTTGGCAACATATAGCATATTATTAATATGTGATAAACTTATAAAGAACAAAGCTATTTTCATTGGAATTTATACTTTTCTAGTGTTTGTCCTATCTTATTTCTTAGGATTAAATAACTATATTTTGTATGAAATGCTTAAATATATTCAAAGCATAAATGTAGTAGCGTTTGTAATAATACCACTAATAACTTTTGTATTATATTACTTTAAGTTTACCCCTAAAAAGGCAAGTAAAATGTAGATTAATAGCTAATTTTTTAACACAATATTTCTTGAATAATATTTATATTGTGATATAATTAGTTTGAATATTTAAATGATTAGGAAAAATTTCGATAGGTTCTGTCCCTTAAAGTTCATAATCGCCTTAAGGAAGAAATATATCAAGTTTGTTCTTATGAATTTTAAGGAGGATTTATAAATGGAAGATAAGAAAATAATTTGTAAAGATTGCGGAAATGAATTTGTTTTCACTGTTGGAGAACAAGAATTCTACAAAGAAAAGGGATTTGATAACGATCCAGTTAGATGCCCTGACTGTAGAAGAGCTAGAAAAGCTCAAAACAATAGAAGATAATTTCTTCTTCCGAGTTAACCTTTCCTGGTTAACTCTATTTTTTTGTTTAAAAACTTAGTAAAATAGCTATCTTGTATATAAGTCTTTATAAAAGTATCTATCTTATAAATAATCAATTAGAACTTCATAGTCACTTTGCATATAGATATATTTCAATTAATGATCCATATCAATATAGTTTATAAAGTCACCACATTCATTTATTTAAACCACTAGAATTAATGGCATAGATTAATTAATTTTTATATAAATTTGTTACCACCTTATTAGTTAATAATACATAATCATCTAGCAATTCTTAAAACTTACCAAGTATTATTATCGTTAAATTGCACAAGCTATAATTAGTATGGATATAGGAGGTAATAATTTTGAGTTTTTTTAAATCAATGTTTACTATTTTTGTATTAATAGTACTTATATCATTGCTTTTCAAATATTCTTTTTGGGCAGTTAATTCTATACTAATTCTGGCAACTTTATTATTCTTAGCAGATGTTTTTTATTTTAATAAAATCATAACTAAGTAAACTTATCTTTTATTTACGATTGCATTTTTAATACTAAGGGGCTACATCACTAAGATATTCTGCCGTAGCCCCTTTATACTATTTTGTATTTTTAACTAAAGAAGTCGCATCATATAATCTTTTTATTTCGCCCTCTCTATACATCCACTCTTGGCATAGATTAAAATCTTCTTTTCTATAATCGCCATTGATTTCAAAGCTAAAGTTTTTAAAACTCTCTGCTACTTCTCTTGGAAATCCACAGCACTCCATAAAGTAATTAACCTTTTCTTCACTAGATGAGCTATTGAAAAGTTCTGCTGCTTCATTTACTGCTTTATGAAAGTTTTTAACTGCCTCTTTATTGTTATTATAAAAATCTTCATCAAAACACCACATAACTAGATTTTTATCACTATTTCTTGAATCCCAAATAACCTTACCACCATTATTAACTACTTTCGATACAAAGGGCTCAATTGCAACTAAGGCATCTATTTCTCCACTTTCTAATGCCTGAATTCTATCATAAGTATTATTAATCCAAACTATTTTAGGATTTCTTATAATATCCTTTAAATCATTTTCTAAAAATAATCTAAATAATCCACTTCTATTAACACCAACTCTTATTCCATTTAAATCCTTAGGTAAATCTTTACCACCAACTAAGTTTATAGTTCTTGTTAGATTAGAAGTGATAACTGCCTTCTTCCCCTTTTCAAGCATGTAGAAGAAAAATGTTGTATCTCCCATCATAGCATCTGATCTACCTTCTAAGAATTCAACATTTCCTTTAAAGAAAAAATCTTCATCTAAATATAAGTTCATATCTATATTATATTTTTTAAATATACCTTGCTTATCAGCTAATATTGAAGTTAAACTCAGTGGATTCTTCTTTATTAAATTTAAGTTTATCTTTACCATAATTTCCTCCCTTGTAATAAAATGCGAATATAACTGCAAAGATAAATTGACTGCTCGTAAGACAAATTGCTACAAAAATAAGTTCTAAGGCTCGTAAAAACTACTAAGCCAAGAGTTTTGGTAAAACTCGCATGCGCTCAGACAAACCAACAACTCTAAGGCCTAGTAGCTTTTACTTCACCAAGAACTTCTAATTTTTCGCCATATGCTTACTTCACCATCAATTTATCTTTGCTAGTAATTCAGCATTTAAATATTTTAGGTGATTACACTAACTTTTATTGAAATTTAGCTCATCTGAATTTCTTCTTTTAGTAGGCTAGCATCCCCAAGTTTAAATTATTTAAGACGTTTCTAACATTAATGATATGTATTAAATTGGAGATTTTATTATAATGAGAAACTACAATTCTTATTTAAGATAGCTAAGATGGCGTTAAGAATTTTTATTGTTTGAGCAAAGCGAGTTATAAAAATTTAGCCAGCTTAGATAGCTTAAATTTAGAATTGTATTCGAAATTATTTAAAAATCGGAAAGTTAATACATATCATTATGTTTTATTCGCATTTTATAACAATATTGTATATATTAAAAATTCTAGTGACATTATGAAGTGAAAGCTATATATAAGAAGCAGAGGTCTTGGTCCCCATTCTCTTCCCATTTCTTTATATACCTCTTGAATTTTATAATAATCTTTATACCATTTAACATATCCATAATAATAAAATATTACTAGTCCTGATATAAATATTATTAAGCTTATCTTTGACATTAAAAATAATATAGCCCAAGCTAATATCATAACTATAGCTTCTGGTATTATTATCTTAATTGAATTTCTAAATCCAATAACGTGAGGTAGAGTTACTCTAACTCCTTTATCTTTTTCATAGTCAGAAGTATTGTTTGTAGACATTAAGAATACTGTCATTATCATAGATATAAGTGCATATAAAATTATTTCTATGCTTACTTTACCTTGCTGTATATAAGCAGATACAAAGCTACTTATACCTCCTGCAAATATTCCTGATACTAATTCACCAATAGGATAAATTATATATGGTTTTGGTCCTAAGGAATAAGTTATTGCTGCTAAGGCACTTAATATACCTATAATTAATATGCTTATATCCTTAGTTATTAAAACCACTAAAAGTCCACTTCCTCCACCTAAGGCTAGCATAAAGCCTAAAGCTATTATTGCATCTAAAAACTTAGCGTCTCCTCTAACTAAACCTTCACTACCTAAATGTCCGGTAAAGGTATCTTCATTTTCTTCATTCTTTAAAAATGCCCTTATTTCATTTGCTATATTAGCTACTATATTTAAGCTAAAACCTGAAATAAACATTAAAATTAATGGAAGTACTTTTATATCTCTTGCTAAATATGCTCCGAAGAGTCCTCCACTTAAAGCTGGAAGTCCTGTTGCGAAGCCTGTTCTAAGTTCCATTACTGTATATATTCGTTTTAAAAAATTATTTTTCATTATCTAATACTCCCTGATGTTATTCCTTGATAAATATGCTTTTGTAAAAATACGAAAAATAAAATCATTGGTATCATACTTATAACAATTCCTGCACATATAACCTGCCACTCTGTAGATGCTGGTCCTATAAAGTTAAATAAAGTTGTTGATACAGTATTTAGACCTTCACCTGGCATATATAAAAATGGAACATAAAAATCATTATATATTGAAATTATTTTAAGCATAACTGCAGTTGCTGTTGCAGGTTTTAGTAAAGGAAAGATTACCTTTCTATATATTTGAAAATACCCTGCTCCTTCTAGCATTGCTGCTTTATCTAAATCCCTTGGAACTTTTTCTAATGCTTGCATATAAATATAAACCATTAATACATCTGCACCTAAGTATATTATTATTGGTGCAAGCCTAGTATTATATATACCTAAAGCATCAACTATCTTAAAGGTTGCAACTTGAGACATTTCCATAGGTACTATTGATACAAGCAGGTACATAAATAAAATTAATTTTTTAAATTTAAATTCAAATCTACTTATAACAAAGGCCACCATAGAACCTATAATTACACTACCTGTAGCTCCAAAGAATATTAATATAAATGTATTAATAAATCCCATAAGCATTTTACCATCTACAAAGGCCTTTATATAATTTTCAAAGTATGCAAAGCTATTTGGTGGAGTAATTCCACTTGTTCTAGTGAATTCATCATAAGTTTTAAAGGAGCCAAAAACAACAGTTATTATAGGTAAAAACACTACTATTGTCCAACCTATTAAAGTAGAATATTTTAATATTTTTGCTATTATAGATTTAATATTCATCTTCATCATTACTATATACCTTCTTTTGAATAGTTGTAGCTAATATAATTACTATTGAAATTATTACAGCCATACTAGCTGCAAGTCCTATTTTCTTTTGCTCAAAGGCAGTCTTAATAGTTTGTAATAAGAATGTGCTAGTACCATTAGATCCATTAGTCATTATCATAGGTATTTCAAAAACTGAGATAGATCCAATAATAAGTAAAATAAAGTTTATCTTAATTATTGTGTGGATATTAGGTAATATTACATATCTAACCTTTTGCATTATAGAAGCCCCTTCTATTTCTGCAGCCTTTATATATTCTCTTGGTATAGATTGAATTGCACCAAAATACATAATAAAGCTTCTACCTGTAAATCTCCAAAGGGATATGCTAGCTAATGTGTAATTAACTATTCTAGGGTCTCCAAGCCAATAATGTACAAACTCCCCAAGACCTAAGACCCCAAGTGCTGCATCAAATGTTCCTCCTGGTTCAAAAAACACTCTAAACATCATTGATATCGCAACTCCACTTATAAGAGTTGGAAAAACAAAGCTTGCCTTAAAAAAGCCTTTAAATTTAACTTTAAAAGATAACATAATAGCAAAAAACATAGCTATTATAATTTGAAGTATTCCTGATAAAAAGTAATATAAACTATTTTTAAAAACCTGAAAATAAGTAGGGTCCGTTAAAACTTTTATATAATTATCAAAACCAATAAACTCCTTAACCTTTGATATACCATTCCAAGATGTAAAACTATATATAACTATTTCAATTATAGGTAAAAATCCAAATAAGAATAATAATAAAATAGGAAAAAAAAGAAAGAGAAAAATAATTTGTCTTTCTTTTTTTATTAAGTTTACATTATTCATTTGCCTTTGCAGCAGCTTCCCACTTAGATTCTAATGAGTTTACATAGTCAATATAACTTTCATTTTGATTTGGATATAAACCTATATTAATAACCTTTTGAAGTACATCTGTTAATCTTCCTACACCTACTTCATTAGCAATTGCAGCATACTTAGTATCAATTTCTGGTGTTTCTGTTGCTGCTGTTAATACTATGTTATTCTTTTCAAACATTTCTTTTTGTTCTGCATTTAAATCTTCTTTATTTGGTGACATTCCGCCCAAATCATCTGCATATCCACTTTTAGCAGAAATAAAGAACTCTAAAAATGCCTTAGCAGTTGCTTTATTTTCACTATTTTTATTGATTCCTATTACTGATGGTGCTCCAAAAGCAATACTTGTTTGGCCATTATACTTAACTGGTAATGGAGCAATACTTATTTTACTTCCATTTGTACTAAGTTCTTGAATCATCTTTGCATCTTGAGAACCCTTCATTATCATGGCAACTTCTCCATCTGCAAGCATTTGAAGAGACTTAGCAAAGTCCCCTGTTATAGGGTCTGCTTCTGTTAATCCATTTGAAGCTAATCCATAAAATAAATCCATTATTTCACGTATTGGTTGACCTTCTTTAAATGCAGTTCCAGCTTCAAGCATTGCTGATCTATATTGCTCTCCACCATAAGAAGTTAATGTTCCACCCCAAGTTCCTAAAGTTTTGTTATAATTTGTATAGAAAGGTATAGCATCAGTATTTTCTTTTATCTTTTTGCAAGCTTCTATAAATTCTTCAGTAGAAGTTGGCATTTCTTCTACTCCAGCCTTCTTTAAAACTTCTTCATTATAAATAATTCCTAAACTATTTAAAGCAACTGGTAGTCCATATGCAACATCATTATAATCTGCTTCTGTAACATCAATATACTTTTCTTTAAGCTCATCAACTGTTCCTAATGGCTCAAAGTAATTTTCATATTCTTCAGGAGTTCCATTCATACTAAAAGGTAGGAATAAAACATCACCATAATCCTTAGTATTCATTCTAGTCATTATGTATTTATCATAATCAGCAGATGATTCCCATACTATATCTTCAACATTTGGATATAGCTTTTTAAAATCCTCTTCTATTTTTTCAAATAATTTATCAGCATCTGTTCTAGAGGTAACAACCTTAATAGTTCCTCCGATTTCTTCACTTTGCTTTTCTCCAGCCTTAGTACATCCCACCATAAGAATTGGTAACATTAATAAAGTTGCTATAATTTTTTTTGCTTTCATATCAATTACTCCTTATATTTTCTCTTGTTAATATATCAAAAATATTAGCCCTATTAAAATTAAAACTAATATTAATTTTATCCCCTATTTTTATATTATTTACTCCATAATCCTTTAAAGTAAATTTCATTTCATTATAAATAATATAAAAAATTGTTTCACTTCCAAGATACTCAATTTTTTCTACAATACCTTCAATAGATTCTTCATTAGAATTATCTACCTTTATAGTATCTTCTGATCTTAGTCCAATTATATATTTTCCTTTATCTAAATTATTAAATTCTTTAGGCTTATTAAACTTGATAGACTCACCTAAAAGAATATAATCATCATCTATAAATAAATCAAATAAATTTATTTGAGGCCTTCCAATAAAAGTAGCTACAAAAACATTACTTGGATTATTATATATTTCAAAAGGACTTCCTATTTGCTGAATTTCTCCATTATTAAGTATTACTATTTTATCAGCCATAGACAAAGCTTCAACTTGATCATGAGTAACATATATAGTTGTAGCATTTAATTCATTGTGTAAATTCCTAATTTCATTTGAAGTTGAATTTCTTAATTTAGCATCTAAATTCGATAAAGGTTCATCCATTAAAAAGCACTTAGGATTTCTAACCATAGCTCTAGCTAAAGCTATTCTTTGTCTTTGTCCACCTGATAAATTCTTAGGCTTAGACTTTAAACATTCCTCAAGCTTTAATATTTTAGCTGCCCATTTTACTTTCTCATCTATTTCCTTTTTATTAGCCTTTCTTATCTTCATTCCAAAAGCAATATTTTCATAAGCTGTTAAATGAGGATACAATGCATAGCTTTGAAAAACCATAGAAACATCTCTACTCTTAGGCTCTACGTCATTAATAACTTTATTATCTACCTTTATTTTTCCTTCAGTAATATCCTCAAATCCACAAATCAAATCTAAAAGAGTAGATTTTCCACTTCCACTAGGACCTAATATAACTATAAATTCACCCTTTTCAATATTAAAATTTATATTCTTCAAGGCATATTTATCAGCATTCTTATACTTTTTTGATAAATTATCAAACTCTATATAACTAATTTAAATCACCTCCATATAAATCAATAAATCTAAATCACTAAATCTAAATAATATAATTGCCTTAATAGTATATAACTATTTTGATTGATAAATCAATAACAATCGTAAAATTTTGCAAAGCAAAATAATGAAAAATTAAAAATGAAGAATTAAGAATTAATGAAAAAATCCTTAGGGATTTTGAATAAAAAGTGCTTAGCTTCAATTAATATTTACATTTTGCTGTGCAAAACATTCTTAATTCTTCATTATCAATTATAAATTCAAAAGATTGCTTCACAATCTATTCTCATTACTATAATAAAAAACTACAACTCTTATTTGAACATCAGAAAGGTAATACATATTATTGTATTATTATACACTCACTAAACAACAATTCTTGAAATTCAGATTGTCTGAACTTTTCCTTTAGTATATTTGATTCTACAAGATTAAATTCCTCAAGGAATCTTTAATATATTTTGAGTAAGCCGACTTGGAGCAAAGACAATTGTCAATTAACAGTTACCAATTATCAATTATTGTTGAAACTCAGCCTCGTCTGAGTTTCCTCCTTTAGTTAGCCTCATCTGCAATTTTAAATTACTCAAGGAGTTTTTAATATATTGTGTGTAAGCCGACTTGGAGTTTACGACGGAGGCCGAGCATAATATATTAAAAACACCTGCACAATTTAAAACAATTGACATGGTGATTTACCATACCTATAATTAATTATATAGTTAAACGTTATATAGTAATGGATTTGCACAAATGAAAGGAGTGCTTTAATTGGAAAATAATACAGAGAAGAAGAAGGTTATCTTTAGTGGTATTCAACCTTCTGGGCAACTAACCTTGGGAAATTATCTTGGGGCTATAAAAAATTGGGTAAAGCTACAAGATGAATTTGACTGTTATTTTTGTGTAGTTGACTTACATGCAATAACTGTAAAACAAGAGCCAAAGGATTTAAGACAAAGAACCCTTGAAGTTCTTGCAATATATATAGCTTCAGGAATAGTGCCTGAAAAAAATACATTGTTTATTCAATCACATGTTCCAGCTCATAGTGAGGCTGCTTGGTTATTAACTTGCAACACTTATATGGGTGAACTAGGAAGAATGACACAATATAAAGATAAGTCTCAAAAATATGGTGACTCTATAGGGGCAGGGCTATTTACTTATCCAGTATTAATGGCTGCTGATATCCTTTTATATAATACAGATTTAGTTCCTGTTGGTCAGGATCAAAAACAACACCTTGAGTTAGCTAGAGATGTTGCAAATAGATTTAACAATGCTTATAGTCCAACATTTAAAGTACCAGACCCATATATCCCTAAAATAGGTGCAAAGATTATGAGCTTACAAGAACCTACAAAGAAAATGTCTAAATCAGATGATAATCCAAATAGTTATATACTAATTATGGACCCACCTGAAGTAATTAGAAAGAAGGTTTCTAGAGCAGTTACAGATAGTCTTGGTATTATTAACTACACTGATGAACAACCAGGAGTTAAGAATCTTTTAGATATATTAATAGCTATTAATGGTTCTACATCTGAAGAATTAGTAGCTTACTATAAAGATAAAGGATATGCTGATTTAAAGAAGGATGTTGCTGATGCAATAGTTTCTGAATTAGAACCAGTTCAAAATAAAGTAAATGAAATTCTTAAGGACAAAAAAGCCCTTGAAGAAATTTATAAGCTAGGTGCTGAAAAAGCTAGCTATGTATCAATGAAAACATTAAGAAAAATGCAAAAGAAGATTGGATTTATTCCAAGATAGTAAAAGAGGTTGGATGAAATTATATCATCCAACCTTTTATCCCATTGCTACCATTGCTAACACTCCCCCTTCTATAAGTGGGAGTTAAGCACTGCTACGCACCTGGATTAGTTCTTCTAAGCTTCAGATAGAGTAGGGTATTCCTATTAAGAAAACTCCATCTGAAGCTAAGAATCACTTTATATTATTTATTCCAATCCTTACTATTTAAGTATTCAATAAATGGTTCTCTTAACTCTTCTTTCTTTAAAGCAAATTCTACAGTTGCTTGTAAGAATCCTAGCTTATCTCCAACATCATATCGTCTTCCTTCGAAGTTATATGCATACATTGCTTCATTTTCTATTAAAGTTTCAAGTGCATCTGTTAATTGAATTTCTCCACCCTTACCAGGCTGAGTGTTAGCTAACACATCAAAGATTTGAGGAGTAATAATATATCTACCTAATATAGCTACATCACTTGGTGCCTCTTCTACTGCTGGCTTTTCAACTAGCTTTTTAACCTTATATACTCTATCTTCAATATGGATTCCATCTACGATTCCATACTTATTTACATCTTCTTTTGCTACTGTTTGAACTCCTAATATTGAAGTTTTATATTCTTTGTAGCAATCCATTAATTGTTTTAAACATGGAACTTCCGAATCAACTACATCATCACCTAGTAGCACTGCAAAAGGTTCATTTCCTACGAAAGCCTTTGCACATAAAATAGCATGACCTAAACCTTTAGGTTCCTTTTGTCTTATATAATGAATATCAGCCATATCTGATATTCCTCTAACTAACTCTAGAAGCTCTTCTTTATGATTCTTCTCAAGTTCCATTTCAAGTTCTACAGACTTATCAAAATGATCCTCAATACATTTTTTATTTCTACCAGTAATTATTAGAATTTCCTCAATTCCTGATGCTACTGCTTCTTCAATAATATATTGAATAGTAGGCTTATCAACTATAGGAAGCATTTCCTTTGGTTGAGCTTTAGTTGCAGGTAAGAATCTTGTTCCAAGGCCTGCAGCTGGTATAATCGCTTTTCTTACTTTCATTATTATCCCTCACAATCAATTATCTTTACATAATTATCATATTTAATTTTATCATAATAAAATGTATAAAACAATTTATAATTGTTAATATTTAACTTACTAAACTCTTATCTAATTTTCTTTATAAAATCTATATACTTATCATGGCTGATAGCAAAGTTACCAGAAACCTTACTATTTTCTTTTAAACTTCTTGTAACAACGGCACCAAGACTAATACTTGAGTTGTTTTCAATCACAAGTCCATTAGATACAGTTGCTCCTATACCAAACCAACAATCATCTCCTATTATAGTTCTTCCTCCTATTGTTGTCTTAGATGTAATAAAGCATCTTTTACCTACTTTTACAGCATGAGCAATATGAACAAGATTATCCATAATACTATACTCTCCTATTATAGTATTATCCCAAGGATAAATTGCCTTATCTACACAAACAGAATATTGAATTTCAACATTTTCTTCAATTATTACTCCACCAATATGAACAACTCCAAATGTTTTATTGTTATGCCTCTTGAATTCGTAACCTTCTCCCCCAATTACAGTATTAGCTCTAATTATACAGTTATCTTTAATTGTAGTATTCTCACGAATAATTACATATTCTTCAATCACTACATTATTACCAATTTTAACATTTTTATCACTAATAATAGCAGTTTTAGAAATACTACAGTTTTCTCCTATTTCAGTTTTAAAATCTTTTCTTTTGTAATCTTTATTTTCAATTAACTTATTATGCAAAGAGAAAAAATCTATTCTTGGAACCTCTGAAATTATAACACCAATATTTTCTGGAATCTTACTTGCCATTTCCTTTGTAGTAATAACACATGAAATACTTTTGCTTAATTGAGCTAGGAATTTCTCCTCTGCAATAAATGTTAATAATTTTTCATCTGCTTCAGAAACATTTAACCCTAAAGAGGTAAAATCACCTTCTCTAAAAAGTTCAAAACTACTATTTAAATCTAAAATTTCGCTTAATAACATATAGCACCCTCCAATAATTCTCCATTTTAATAATTTCTTATTTTAATATTTTTTCATATAATTCTAATAGCTTCTTTTCTTCTCTATCCCATGAAAAATTATTAATAAAACTCTCTTTATTATCTTTTCCAATACTTTCTATCCTACTTCTATCTTCTAAAAAGTATTCAATTCCTTCTTTAATACTATTGATATCTAACGGCTCTACATACTTTCCTACATTTCCAAAAAACTTCTTCCAAAATTCAAAATCAGATAATACTAATGGTTTTTCACAAGCCATATATTCAAGTACCTTTATTGGAATACTTTCTTTATAATTTTCAGTAGGATATAAAGTGCACATTCCTAAATCTGCTGCTTTTATATATGAATAAACATCTTTTACAGGCAACGATCCAAAATACTTACAATATTTATATCCATCTAAACTCATACACTCTTCTTTTAATTCTTCACTTTCAAAAGTTCCTAAAATCCAAAGTTCTACTTTCCCAAAGAAAAGTTCTGTAACTTTTATAAGTTCTATAATTCCTCTAATCTTTGTAATAGATCCTACATAAATTATAACAAATTTATCATTATCTTCTCTTTTTATTGGCTTTGCCTCTTCTATAATGTCTCTTATAGCAAAATTTTTCACTGCAATACTATTCTTATTATTAAACTTAGCTGCCAATTCATCACTTGCTGCTATAACTGCATCAAAATTTTCACTTCTACTTTTTTCATAGAAATTAAATCCTCTAGAAATTACTTTTCTTACCCACATAGGTCCCAAATAACTTTTAGCTAAAATTTGCTTTGGAACATCTTCATGAACATCATAAATTACTTTTTTTCCTCTTTTCTTTAGTGCAACACCTAGTTTTATTAGTTCTGGATCATGAAAATGATATAAATCTGCATCTAATTCAATAGCTTTATTTAAAGCTACTTTACTCTTTTTAAAAAATCTATGTAATCTACTATTATTACTATCATCTAAAGATTTTATATTAGTTCCATATACTGTTTTATCACAATCTGAATTTATTACTAAAGAAACATCATATCCTGCTTTACTTAAACTCTGACATTCTTTTAAAAGTATTCTACTATCATTTTCTTTATGCGCTGTAGAAATATGACAAATTTTATTTTTCATTACTATCTCCTCAAAATAAATCATTAATTATCTTAAAATATTTTTATTTTTTTACTATAACATTTTACTTTTACAATATAATTTTATATTTATCACTATTCAATAATTGAATTGTAAACTTTTTCTAACTCTTGCACTATTGCTTTTCTACCAAATCTATTTTTTACATATTCAGAAATTTCATTTCTATCAAATTTAGAATTATTAATTAATATATTTTCCATAACATTACACAATTCGTTTAAATTATCTACATCAATCATATATCCTAGATTTTCATTAAAGAAATCTTCTGGTCCACCACATCTTGTTGCTATAATAGGAATACCACATGCTAATGCCTCTATATATACAACTCCAAAGGTCTCATACATGCTTGGCAATACAAAACAATCAGAATTCCCCATGACCTTCGGCAAATCCTTCCTAGAAACTTCTCCTAACAAATGAACATATTCATTTAAATTATGCTTATCTATAAGTCCCTGTATATTTGTTTTTTCTGGGCCATCTCCCCCTATATATAGTTCTATATTATTATGCTTTTCTTTAAGTTTAGTAAAAGCTTCAATAACAAGGTCAATCCTTTTATTTTTCTTTAAATATGCTACTGTTAAAAATCTAAACTTTTCTCTTTTATATTCCTTACTAACCTTAAACCCATCTGTATTCACAATATTAGGTACAACTACTATATCATTATTTGTATAATTTTTCATTGAACACTTTAGTTTATTACCTACACTTATTAACTTATCTGCATTATTATAAGCTACAGTTAAAACTTGTTTATTATAATCATTTAAAGAATTATTTAATATTATTGATGAATGTTCTGTTATAACATATGGAATAGAATATTTATCTTTTATAACTTTTGCTGCTAAACCTCCATATAATCCACAATGAACATGTATTATATCTGGTTTACCATATCTCTCAACATACTTTTCATATAAACTTAGTGTTTGCTTTACCCATAAATTTACACCAAGGAAATTTCTCATCATCAATATATTCCATCCATGTAATCTTACAGTATTTACACCATCTTCATTATTGAATGTAATTTGAAAATGATTTCTTTTTAAATTTTTATAATTAATATTAGTAATTCTTCTAGTTTCACTATAAATTACCCCTACCTTGTGTTGCCC
>OGTN01000387.1_pt1 | contig 19447 bp, 23 predicted proteins | sample 1574591 | NCBI WGS metagenome assembly OGTN01 (sample SAMN03295830, study PRJEB24534) | human gut metagenome | isolation source: fecal sample 5 from infant 4 | host: Homo sapiens | place: USA: Pittsburgh, PA | collected 2014-07
CACGGGTAGAACGGCAGACTTTGTCATGGCAGAGCAAAGTCATAAGTTAGTTTAGATAACATTCCGGATATAACAAGCGTAGCGGGCGTGTATCAATTAGCGGAGTTCAGCAACTGAGGCATCGAGCATTCACTGAGTGCCATAGATAATGCTATAGTTCACCAGGAAAAGCAGATTGCATGCTGTCATGAGATGCAGTTCATATTTTGAACGTCAGGGTTAAGTCAGTAGTGAATATAACTATTAATAGTGGATTATTGGGTTATTTGTTTTTGTTATTAACTATGTGGCCAGTTTTTATAACACTGTGTCTGGCAATGTCCATAGCATTTTACGGAGTGTTAATGAAGAAGGCTGCGCTTGCGTGGCTGATTGCCGCTTTATTTTTTGGCATTCTTGGGGGGCTGCATGGGTATTGACTCTCTGATATTGAGGTTATTTCGACGTATGCAAGGATCCATAGCTGCCGTCATCCATCGAATTCATGTATGCTGATAAGGATTTTTAAAGGAAAAGGAATGGATGATGAATACCCATAAGCTTCTGGATACATACATGTTAGTTGGTACCGGTCTTTCTCGCGTCAAATATGAGATTTTTTCAGGAGATGAAGGATCATATGCGTTTATTACGATTTATGCATATGAGCCTCATTTCCATATTAAGGACCATGATTCCTTAAAGTTAGACGAAGCTGTTGATGTCAGATCTCAGATCGAAGGGCATTTTGCAGATAGCTACCAGTAGCCAAACCATTTATCTGAATCTACAGCCCCGTTTGTGCGGGGCTTTTTATTGCGCCTCGAATGCTAAGTAGTAACCAATGCCACCGTTAATTCCCCCGCATGTCGTAAGCGCGGATGTGCAAGCATAATTACGGACCGCTCAGGCTGCTGCGACAAGCACCGCAATGACGGTTGACAGCAATTCAAGGGCATAAGAGTGACTCCCTCGGATAGTGGGAAAGCATTACAGAAGCTATTCTGCCGAGTGGTTTCTATAATATTCCCCACATCGCACAGAGGTAAGACATGTCAGAGATCACCACATCCGAACAAATCCGCCTGGATATCATCAAGAAAGTGAATTACGACACAGCAGCGGCGAAGTTAGCCATTGACTGGGTTGGCGATAGCTATCTGAAAGCTGAGCTATTCGCTGACTCTTTCGATCGTGTTTACACGGAAAGCGAGATTGTCTCGAAGACTCGTAAAGCAATTCAGGAAGCGACCGAAGCGCTGGCGCTGTTTGATACCGGCGCTGAGCAAGTCAGCTAAGGCATTACAGTCGGTGCCTATGGAAGTGTCGTTTCTAGTCAGGAAAGGGGGTATCGACCGATACCACCTGATACGAATAAATCCTGAAAAGGGCCTGCTGTTATTAACGCAAACCCGGACCATGTGAGAATCCGCCACCTGGACCACCACCATGTCCGCCGCCTGGGCCTCCCGGAGGCAAAATACATCCTGAAAGAGACAGCGCACCACAGATCACAAAAACAGCAAGCATAATTCTTTTCATAATAACTCCTGAACTAAAGAGCCTTAATTCCAAAACATAAAAGTGAATATTTTATGGAGAATCAGTAATTCCTTTTTCTCCCTCACGTTAAATAGGAATAATCCATGGCAAAACCGGACTGGGGCGAGCTTCAGCAACGGTTCCTGTCCGATCATGCCGCAACCGGCGTATCACCGAAGGATTGGTGTGAAGCGCAGGGACTGAATTACGCTACCGCCCGCCGATACATCAAGAAACCCACTGCGCAAAAACCTGCGCAGAAGAAATTGCGCACTGCGCAAAAGGAAAAGTGCGCAGAAGCGCTGGTGGATGATGATGACCTCACCGATCAACAACGCTTATTTGTTGCGGAATACCTGAAGGACAACAACGCCACGCAGGCCGCCATTCGAGCCGGGTATAGCAAGAAGACTGCTGAACAAATTGGTTATCAGCTGCTTCAGAAAACTTCAGTTGCGCAGGCCATTGCGCAGCAGCAGAAAGCATCCATTGTGCGCACGCTCGGAAGTGCCGATGAAGTGCTTGAGCAGATGTGGCGCCTGGCCACCTTCGACGCCAACCAGCTATCACAGTATCGCCGCGGGAGTTGCCGCTATTGCTGGGGCTTCGGTCACCAGTACCAATGGCGTGATGCTGTTGAGTACGAAGAGAAGCGGCTCGAAGCGCTTGAGCGAAAACGTCGCGAGCCCGTCGATGTTGGCGGCTACGGTTACGACCACACCAGCGCACCTAACTCTGAATGCCCTCGATGCAATGGTGATGGCATCGGCCAGCCTTTCTTCGCCGATACGCGCAAGCTGGCGCCTGATGCTGCGCTTGCCTATTCCGGTGTGAAGCTTGGGAAGAATGGCGTAGAGATTACCGCTATTAGCCGCGAGCGAATGTACGAGGCGGTGATGAAACGGCTCGGCCTGGCTGATAGCGAGTTCGCCCAGCGTCTGCAGCAGATTGAAATTGAGCGCCGGCAGCTGGAGGTCGAAAAATTACACAAAGAGCTGGCTGCTGATCCGGAGGATGACGAACCAACGCCAGTTGCAATCAATATCAACGTAGTCGATGCGCGAGTGAGGGAAGAGGATGGCGATAGCACCGACGCTTAACATTCCTCAGGCCAAATTCCTTGCGATGCAGTACAAATTTAAGGCCTATGTCGCCGGCTTCGGTTCTGGCAAGACGTGGGTCGGCTGCGGTGGTATCTGCAAAGGGATGTGGGAACACCCCAAAATCAACCAGGGTTACTTTGCGCCAACGTATCCGCAGATCCGTGACATCTTTTATCCCACTGTTGAGGAGGTGGCCCACGACTGGGGGCTGAATGTCAAAATCAACGAGGGAAACAAAGAGGTTCACTTCTACGCCGGGCGCCAGTACCGAGGAACGACGATTTGCCGCTCGATGGAGAAACCGCAAACCATCGTTGGTTTTAAAATCGGTAATGCGCTGATTGATGAGCTGGACGTAATGCCCGCCAAAAAAGCGCAGTTAGCCTGGCGAAAAATCATTGCTCGTATGCGTTACAACGTGGCCGGTCTTCGTAACGGGATCGACGTCACCACGACGCCGGAAGGGTTTAAATTCGTTTATCAGCAGTTCGCAAAGGCTGTACGCGATAAGCCTTCGCTCTCAACGCTGTACGGCCTGGTGCAGGCCTCGACATTCGACAATGAAAAGAATCTGCCGCCGGACTATATCCCGTCGCTGATGGAGTCATACCCGCCGGAGCTGATCAAGGCTTATCTCCGTGGCCAGTTCACCAACCTGACCAGCGGGACGATTTACCATCAGTTTGACCGTAAGCTGAATAACTGCAGGGAAGAAGAGCAACCCGGTGAGCCGCTGTATATCGGTATGGATTTCAACGTTGGGAAGATGGCCGGGGTTGTTCATGTGTTACGTCTGGGGCTTCCGTTTGCGGTAAATGAAATCGTTAAGGCTTACGACACCCCTGACATGATCCGCATCATCAAAGAACGGTTCTGGCTGTACGACGGCAACGATTATCGCAAGGTACGGGAAATCTATATTTACCCGGACGCTTCCGGCGATTCCCGTAAATCCAGCAATGCCAGCGCCACTGATATCGCTCAGCTTAAGCAGGCCGGCTTCAATGTGGTTGTTAATGCATCAAACCCGCCAGTGAAAGACCGCATCAACGCGATGAATGCCATGTTCTGCAATGGTAACGGTGAACGTCGCTACAAAGTGAATGTAAAGCGGTGCCCGGTGTACACAGAATCGCTTGAGCAACAGGTTTGGGGCGAAAACGGTGAGCCGGATAAAACGGCGGATAACGATCACCCCAACGATGCCGGTGGGTATTTCATTGTGAAGCAATTCCCGATTATCAAACCGACTGGAAAAGTCACCCAACTGCGGATGTAAAACCATGCCTGATATTTCAACGCCCAACCTCGACTATAACGACATGGTTGAGGCATGGGATATTAATGATGCGCTGATGGGAGGTACGCTGGAAATGCGCCGGCAGGGTAAGAAGTATCTCCCGAAATGGCCGAACGAAGATCCTGAAAGCTATAAGGAGCGTCTGGCTTCGGCAACGTTACTACCAGCCTATGAAGAGGCCATTAAACAAAACATCGGGCGAGTGTTTGCTGAGCCGACGGTATTGAGTGAGGATTCTCCTGAACAAATACGGGAGCTGTCGCCAGATATTGATATGGAAGGAAACCGGCTCGATGTCTGGGCACAGCAATTTTTCAGCATCGGATTCCAGTATGGTCTGGTACATGCGCTGGTGGATTTCCCGAAAATTGACCGGGAGGCAGTAAAAACTAAAGCCGACGAAAAAGCCGCGGGATCCCGCCCGTATGCCACGATGCTTAATCCTCGCCAGGTCATCGGCTGGAAATCGAAAGTGGTTAAAGGGAAAGTGGTGCTGACCGATCTGCGTATCAGAGAGGTCATCATTGTTGATGGCGATGATTATGGGCAAACGAAAGTTGAGCAAATACGCCATATCATGCCGGGCAAGGTTGAAATTTATCGCCGAAATAAAGGTGATAACGGCGAAAGCCAGTGGCAGATTCACGACGAGTGGGAAACCAGTCGCGATGATATTCCCCTGGTGACGCTTTACACAAAACGCACAGGCTTTATGCGCGGTTCACCGCCACTGCTTAATCTCGCCTTACTGAATATCAAGCACTGGCAGAGTCAGAGTGAACAGGACAACATCCTGCATGTCGCTCGCGTGCCGTTGCTGGTGGCTTACGGTCTGGCTGATGGCGAAACGTTGACGATAGGTTCTTCCTCTGCGACTCGTTTCGATGACCGCCAGCGGCAGGGACTGGAATATGTCGAGCATACCGGGGCTGCGATTGAAGCCGGTAAGATTTCCCTTGAGGATCTGGAAAACCAGATGCGTCAGGCCGGCGCAAAACTGCTGCGCGCGGAAAACACATCGACTAAATCCTTAGACCAGACTCACGAAGAACGGATGCAGGAGAATTCACCTCTCTACACCATGGCAAGTTCGCTTGAGGATGCGCTCGATAATATCCTGCAGATTATGGCGGAATGGCTGGGCGAGAAAGAAGGCGGCAATGTCGATGTACGCACCGAACTGGATGTTTCAGCCCAGACGTTTGATTCCGCAGCTGCAACAGCTGTTCAGTCGCTCCGCCAGGGTGGTGATATACGTCAGGTCGATGCTGTTCGCGTTTTGCAGGCCCTAAAATTTATCGATCCGGATGCGAAGCCCGAAGAGGTAATCGACGAGCTGCGAAATCAGCAGGTCACGCTGGCCGGCGGACTGAGTAACCCGGGTGGTGCAAATGGCAACGGCGAATGACAAGCTTCAGGATGAATCGATAGCGCATGCGATATGGATAGCGCGGTACAGCACCAGTGTTGCAAACAGGATGATAAAAATCCTGAATGACAGCGATGCGGAACTGACAGCCAGATTGCTGGTAGCGATGGATAGCCTGGATGCTGACAGCTTTACCGTGTCGCGACTGGAAGCGCTGCTCGTTAGTGTCAGAGCTCTCAATCGCGAGGCTGTGCAGTCAATGTACGCGGGACTATCTGATGAGCTGCTGCAACTCGCTCAGCACGAAACAGGCTTTCAGCTGAGCCTGTTCCAGTTTGCGATCCCCGATGATGTGCTATCGCTTCACCCGCTGGTGGGCATTTCACCGGATGCCGTTTACGCAACTGCGATGGCACAGCCATTTCAGGGGCGCCTGCTTTCGGAGTGGGCAGATAACCTTGAAGCTGACAGGATGGCAAGAATTTCCAATACAGTGCGGCAGGGTTTTCTCCTGGGCGATACGCATGAGCAAATCGCCAGAAAGGTCCGTGGTCATGCTAACCGTGGCTATCAGGATGGCGCGCTGCAGATGAGCCGCACCAATGCCGGCAGTATTGCAAAAACGGCTGTGGGGCATCTTGCTTCTACGGCCAGGAAAAGCTTTGCAGATGCGAACGATGACATTTTGAAGGGTAAGCAGTGGTTATCCACTTTGGATAACCGTACATCAAAAGACTGTCGGATTCGCGACCGCCTCAAGTACACACTGGATAACAAGCCGATCGGCCATAAGGTGCCGTATCTGCAGGGACCCGGGAAAATCCATTTCTGCTGTCGCAGCGTCGAAACCTACATCCTGAAATCGTCTGATGAGCTGGGTATTGCTGTTGGGCAAATATCAGATAGCTCACGTGCCAGCATGGACGGGCAGGTGCCTTCGGATACCGATTATCAGGGCTGGTTCTCGCGCCAGTCGTTCACGCGACAGTCCCAGATCGTTGGCGTAACCCGGGCCCGGCTGATTCGTGACGGCGGCATGTCGCCCGATGATTTATACAACGACAAGGGCGAATGGCTGACTCTGGAGCAACTTCGTAACCTGGATGCTCAGGCGTTCAGCAACGCCAGACTTTAATGCTTTTTAAGTCTTCAATCAGGCTGCCTCCGGGCGGCCTTTTTTATTGCCGTGATCCGGATGGTGAGCGGTGCAACGGTCGGATGACCACCGAAAAGGTAACCACATGAAACTGAAAACAGTCGAAGTTAACGGCAAAAGCTATGCAGAAGTCGATTCCAGCGGTTTACCCGTCTACGTCCACGATGACGGCCAGGAAGTTGGTTTTGATGCTGTGCAGGCCGTTGGGAAAATCTCCTCTCTGAATGGCGAGGCAAAATCTCATCGTGAAGCCAAAGAAGCCGCTGAAGCCGGTCTGGCTAAGTTTGCCAAAATCGGCGATCCGGCAAAGGCGCTCGAAGCGCTGGAGATGATGACTAAAATCGACCAGAAAAAACTGATCGACGCAGGCGCCGTTGATCAGGTTAAAGCGGATATCACCAAATCCTTCCAGGCGCAGCTTGATGAAGCTACTCAGCGTGCGACGACCCTTGAAGGCCAGCTTTATCAGGAAATGATCGGCGGCCGGTTCTCTGGCTCGAAATTCATCGCAGATAAAGTAGCAATTCCGGCAGATATGCTTCAGGCGCGGTTCGGTCAGTCCTTCAAAGTCGAGGACGGCAAAGTCGTTGCCTATGATGGCTCCGGCAACAAAATTTATTCCCGCTCGAAGCCGGGCGAACTGGCGGCCTTTGATGAGGCGCTGGAGTTCCTGGTGGAGCAGTACCCACAGAAAGACCACATTCTGAAGGCCAGCGGCAACCAGGGAGGCGGCTCACGGCAGTCTCAGCATTCACTCGGGCAGAAAACGATGAAACGCGATGCGTTTACCAGTTTGAGTCCGACAGATCAGCAATCAACTCTCAAAGACGGTATCACCATCGTCGATTAATTCTTTGCCAGCCGCCGGATGGCTGCTGGTGCCGGAGCTGGATAGCTCAACCAACCCTATATTTTAATCTCCAAGGAATCTATACACATGGCTAATACGCTTACCGGGTTGATCCCGACTATCTTCACGGCTCTGGATACCGTATCTCGCGAGCAGGTCGGTTTTATCCCGGCTGTATCGCGCAATGCTAAAGCTGATGCGGCGGCGAAGGACCAGACTGTTACTGCGCCGGTTGCGCCACCGGCAACCACTGTTGATATTACCCCGGGGGCTACTGCGCCAAATGACGGCGACCAGACGATCGGCACCGTTGATGTCAAAATCACCAAATCCAAAATGGCCCCGGTCAAATGGAACGGTGAGGAACAACTGGCGCTGGGGCCCGCAGGGACATACAACACCATCCTTGCTGATCAGTTTAAGCAGGCTTTTCGCGCGCTGGCTAATGAGATGGATGCAGATCTCGCAGCTCTGTATTTCGCATCCTCCCGTGCTGTCGGTACGGCCGGCACCGCTCCTTTCGGTATTGCAGGTGATTTGTCGGATGCGGCCAATGCGCGCCAGGTTCTCTCTGACAACGGTTCGCCGACAACTGATCTGCAGATGGTTCTCGGTTCTTCGGCTATCGCAAACCTCCGTGGTAAACAGTCTGTTCTGTTCAAAGTAAACGAGTCAGGTACTGATGCGCTTCTGCGCGAAGGTATCGTGGGGCGACTGGAAGGATTCAACATCCACGAATCCGCGCATGTTAAGAAACGCGCTGCATCTCCGGCTGCCGGATACCTGGTGAATGGAGCAAAAGCTGAAGGCGATATTCTGATTGCCATTGATACCGGCACAGGTGCTTTTGCAGCAGGTGACATCGTGACGTTTGACGGGGACAGTAATAAATACCTTGTTGCTGCTGCGACGGCCACAGCAATCACCCTGGCTGCTCCTGGCTTACGTCAGTCACTGGCCGACAACACCGCTATTACCGCTGGTGGCGCCTACACCGCAAACATGGCGTTTGATCGCAATGCATTCCTGCTTGCATCCCGAACCCCGGCAATGCCGCAGGGCGGCGATACGGCGGATGATGTGATGAACGTTACTGACCCCGTATCTGGCATCACTTACCAGGTGGCACTGTACCGCCAGTATCGCCAGGTGCGTTACGAAGTCGGTTTATCCTGGGGTGTAGCGGCAGTTAAGTCCGCGCACTCAGCGTTGTTGCTGGGCTGATAAACAGGGGGCTTCGGCCCCTTTTTTTAGTGGAGGGATAATGGCCGGATTAACAAAAGAGCAGCGCGCCCAACGAGCTGCTGAGCAAACTGCGTCTACGAAGGTGGATAACAACGTACCCGTAACGACCACATCGCTGCTGGTGGCGATGATTACCGATTTCCCGGCATTCCCCGGCGGCCCCAATACCGCCAACGTTCACCCTGATGAAGTGGAGAACTGGAAGGCGCACGGCTGGAAAGAAATGGAGTGATGCATGATCACTTTCATCACCGTTGAAGACGTCAATTCGATTCTCGGTGCCACCTGGACAGATGAAAGCAAAAAAGCCAAATCTGTGCTGATGGCTAATACCTGGATGAATGGACTTAACCTGAAAATGCCGTGCAATAAGGCAACTCACGAAATCATCATTCCTGACGATGTGAAACAAGCTGGCGCCTATGCGGCGCTAGCGGCCTCGAATGGTGGCCTTTATCAGCAGAAAACCGATTCTGGTGTGTTGCTGAGTAAGACGGTAGATGCCGATGATGTCAGCGTTTCAAAGACCTTCGCGGAACTTGCTACCAACAGCTCGGCATTGCTTGATTCCGATCTGCAGCTGGCGCTTGCAATGCTAAAGCCCTATGGCGTTAGTCAGTCTCAGGTACGGCTGGTAAGGGGGTGATATGCAAAACACTGATGTGCATTATGCCGGTGACGGGCTCGGCACTCGCGATGTGTTTGTGAATGGAAACCCGATCAATTATGTCGTTTACGCAAACCCGGCAAAGGGCGTTGTTGAGTTTGCTCCGCTTCCGCTGAGGGTTAAACGCAACGGCGAAATCTATACCAGGAAACTGCGTGGTAACGTCCTGGTCCTTTTTACTGGCGGATATGTTTCTAACAATATCCCGCTTCAGCGTTTTGATGAAAAAGGCATAGAGGAGGTAGACCGTGGGTATCCGCGACGAACTCCAAACTGAAGTCGCCGCAGCCTTCGATACAGACCTGCAGGATGCCGTTAAGGATTTCACTGGGTCATACACCGTTCGAGGTGCCTGGGACCCGGTGACGGAAACCGGCACTGAAACGCAGGTGACTTACTCGGGGCGTGGAGTGCTGGCGCGTTATAAACTGCGCCGTATCGATGGCGTTAACATTCTGCATGGTGACGTGAAGCTAACCGCCCTGGTCAATGAGGTGACTGACAAGCCGGCAGTCGGGCATATCATCACCGCACCGGATTCTATTACGGGTGAGCTTCAGCGTTACGAGATCATCACCGCTTCTGCCGACTCTGCTGGCGCTGCGTACTCCATTCAACTGCGGAGGGCGTGATATGGCTAAGGGCTGGAACATTGACCCGGCGGCATTCGCCGGGCTGGTGGCCGAAGATGTCAAACTACGCCAGCGGACAATCGCCATTCAACTGCTGAATGAAATCGTTCAACGTTCGCCGGTAGGAAACCCTGAGTTGTGGGCCATCAACGCCACTGCAGTTCAGTACAACAAAGCGGTAGGTGAGTGGAATGAATCGCTGTATGCCGATCCTGCCAACCTGACAAAGACTGGCCGCCTCAGAAAGAAAGTCCGTGTTAATGACAGCATGGATATCAGGCGCCCGGCCGAGTATCGCGCAGGAACCTTTCGGGCATCGCATTTTGTCAGTATCGGTTCGCCGGATTACTCTGTTCCGACTGAGCCGGATCCGCGCGGGACAATGACGTTTCTTAATGGCAAAAATATTATTGACCAGGCGCCAGCCTACTCGGTGATATACATCCAGTCGAACCTGCCTTACTCCGTGCCTCTGGAGAATGGTCACTCAACGCAGGCGCCGACAGGCGTCTATGCCGTCTCGTTTAATGGTGTTATTCAGGCCTACAAATGACCCTTACAGAAATCAGAAACGCTGTCATTTCCCGAATGGCGGCACAGACCGCTATTGCCTCTGATGCGGTGGATTATCCCAATGGTCCGGTATTTGACCCAAGCAACCGCGATATCTGGGCCCGCCTCACCAACATTGCAGGACAGGCTGGCGCAACCGAGATCGGGGATGGGCCGGTCGTCCACAGGACGGGCTTACTCATCATTCAGCTGTTTGTTCCGGTCGGCTCCGGGACGTTGCTTATCTCCCGGACGGCCGATCAGCTAACGGAGCTATTCGAGTTCAGGGACGATGGAAAGCTGAGTTATTTCGCTGTTTCTGCTGTGCCGGCTGGTGAGACCGATGGCTGGTTACAGCTCAATCTTCAAATTCCTTATCGCGCTCTGTAGCGCACAAAAAACAGGAGGCTCCTGTGAGCTCAGGTGCAAAAGTAGTAGCCGCGTTTATTCGTGAGACAACGCCAGGTATCACGCCAACAGCAGGGGCGTGGAACCTGCTGCGGCGTTCTTCATTTGGTCTGAAACCAACGCAGAACACCAACGACAATGACGAAATCGCTGGTGACCGCATGGCGCAGGGCGTTTCACGTGGCACAGTGGATGTCGGCGGCGATGTCGGCACACGGTTTCGCTGGAATCAGCATGACGATTTTCTTGCCAGCTGTTTCGGCGCCGAATGGGTAAATAACGTGCTGACGATGGGTAATGGTCGTATTACGTTCTCCGTGGCGACCTTTTCCAGTGATGTGGGGATCGCCCAGATTGCCCGCGGTTGCCAGGTTGGTACCTTCCAGATGGAAATCCCGGCCGATGGTGATATCACTGCAACCATTACGTTTGCAGGCCTGGACTGGGAGACGAAGGGGGACGATACCAGCTTTTTCACCACGCCAGTGGATTTAGCGGGGGCGCTGCGTTACTCCTTCAAAGAGGTCACGAACATCAGGCTGAATGGTGTTGATGGCGGGACAGGCTTCTGCGTCGACACCTTTAACATTCAGTTCAACAACAATATGCAGACTCAGCGCTGCATCGGTACCGGTTCGGCGTTCGCCGGCGCAAACATTCCGACAATCTTTACCCCGTCAGGTCAAATCACGCTGTCATGGTCAAAGGCTGCCTGGGAGGTTTACAAAAAAACGTTCACCGGCGAAACGGTGCCGTTTAGCTTCACGCTGGAGAATGCTGAAGGCGCCTATACCTTAGATTTCCCGGAAGTGCAGATCTCCGGCGACTGGCCGGATGCGGGGAGCACTGACATTGTTCAGGTTCAGCTGGATATCACCGCGGCCAATACTCCGCCAACAATTACCCGCGTTCCTGCCACTACTGGCGGTGGTGATTAACATTGGCCCTCTTTGGAGGGTTTTTTTATGGAGTTTTTATGCTGATTGTTACCCCGAAAATTGATTTAAATGGCGAGCGCTGGTTTTATCCCTACAAAAAGCCAGAAGGCAGCAAAAAGGAATTCTCGCCGGAAGAAGAATCGCTGTTCAAACTTCGCCTGCTGGTGGCCAGCAGCGAGAATCCGCAATATCGCTCTCGTAACGCGCTGGTGCGCCGCCACATCGATAAGATGGACGCAGGTTATAAAGTGGGGACAACGGATTTTAATCTCGCCAGCGTGGACGATATCGACTCTGTTGATGACCTGCTGATCGATAACGCCGCTCGGTTCCTGCTGAAAGGCTGGGAGGGAGTTGGTCAGTTAGTCGACGGCATAGAGGTTGCTCTCGACTACACCCCAGAACTTGGGGCCGCCATGCTGAAACAGCACCCGGCGCTATACTGGCTGATACTGGCTGAGGCGGCAAACATTGCTCAGGGTAAGGAGCAGCAGACTCAGGAAACCGTAAAAAAGCCATAGAGGCCCAAAAGTGGCTAAAGGATTTCGCCGGCGAGCAGGGCGAGAAAGCAAAGTGGCGCAGGGAGAAGCTAAATCTCCCACCCATTCCAGAGCCTGAAATCGATGCGGTCACTGGGGAGATCCTCAACGCTTACGCCATGATGTCGCGCGGCAGGAAGTATGCCGGCATGGCCGGAGTGCCGCTCCCTCTCTCCCTGAGTGATATTGAGCGCTATCTGGCTTCTCGCTCCATTCTAATTGACCGCTCCGAGTTTGACACCGCCATACTTGCCCTCGACGATGCCTGGCGGGATACGTGGGCAGCGGAGCAGGAAAGAATTAGCAAGAAGAATTAAACCCACTCAGGTGGCTTCTCGCGCAAGGTTTGGTTGTGTTTGATTTTTGATTAAAAAACAATCGCCATGTTAAGAGGGGGCAGAATACTACAGCATTAAAAGCGCGAGTACATCGTCAAAATTCGATGATTTTTTGCAAAAAGTGCTTTTTCTGTATGCCTTGCACACCCATAGTTAACATCTATCATGTAGACATCCTCTGCTTACACCATTCAACTAAAGGTTGAAATTCATCGAACGTGCGCGCATCGTGAATAACCGTCATTCAGAACTTCGCCGATCTTGCCGACTTCTTGGCATCTCTCTGATTGCTCAATTATGAGCAATGGTATTAAATTGGATAAACGGTAACTGGGTTATCGATACTAAGAGCCACTGATGACACAGTTCGTCGGTGGCTTTTTGCACCAATCACCGTAGTGTTACGGAGAAGAAGTTAACGGGGGCTACATGAGAACATTAGCTAGGCGGTCCATACAGACGATAAAAAATCGTACTCAGGTCGTTAGTTCTTTTGTTGACTCAGACACCAGTAACGAGTTCGTTGTCCGAAGACTAAGTGAAAGGACGTCACCTAACCGGCAGTTGTTCATTGTTACTGTAAACAATGAAGTCACAGACGGCGAGGTTATACCTTTTGCAGAGATTGCAACATCATCTACATCAAAGTTACGGTATGTAGTTAAACCGTCTGATCAATATCCGTCATTAGCCAATAATTGGTTGATGGACAAGATCGAGACTGCTATCTCTAAGTATATGATGGACAATTGGAGTAATTGTCTTCATTAAAGGTATTTACATGCCACCTGACTTGATAGCGTCTTACACCAAAGATTTAACCATTGAACTTTTTGGTCAAAAAGAACTACTTGAAACATTCCACTTTTTTACAAAAGAAGGTGGTTTGTTTCGGGCTGATGAGTATCTGGTTACCGGTGGTGATTACCACTACTATCTCGACGTTTATTCTGTTGGTTGTACAACATCAGATTTTTATATTGAGCACGGATGCGACCTTCTGGATATGGGGGTTCATCAATTAGATATAGTCAATACCCTCCTCGAACTTGATATGGAGGATGAGCTAACGACTAAGCGCATTGGACGAATCGCGTATAAAGATTTTAACTTGACTGAAACTGATGGAACAGTATTCACGGCCAAGCAAATCAAGAGCGCGGTCATTGAGCCTGACTTCAGGGGGGCAGGGTTAGCGAGCAACATTTATCGTATGTTGACGGAGAAGCATGACAACCTTGTATGCGATAACATTCAGAGCATATCTGGTGGTTCGTTGTGGGCCAGTAGTATCCTAACGATTGCTGAAGTGCGAATTTACGATACAAACAAAAATAAATTCATAGACATTCTAGGACGGATGGGGCGAGGGATTAATGGTTTCGTTCCGTGGAGTTGCCAGACATTAACAGCTGAGCAAATTATCCAATGGGGGCGTGAGTATAGTCAGAGTACATGCCACCACATAGTGAATGTAATCTCTAAAGAAAGCCTATACAGACAAGAATAAACCCGCCCCCGGCGGGTTTTTGCTTTCTACTTCGGACCTCCAAGCGGAAGATCTGCCAGCCAGTCGTAACCAAAAAAGTAGAGAGCGCCAAGCGCCACGACAGCAACTACAAAGACAATTTTTATTAGCCTAACCATGTTACCTCCTCCGTTGAGTGCACAGCGTTGCATACTTCGAGCTTGAGACCTAAAAACAAAGGGCACAGATTGTGGCCATTTCTCCAAAAGTTTTATCGAGGTCTGACAAAGCTGGTTTTGTCACTCCCTCGCATCCCTGCTAATCTGTGTGCAAATGTTAATGATGAGGATAGGGATGTGAAAAGGGCTTTGGTGGTCGGGCTTGGTTTAATGGCATTGTTGGGCTGTGATGACAAGTTTCAAATATCAAAACTACTCCCCCCTAAAGACCCACCTTCAATTGCTGAGATGATAGCTACGGGGAAAGAGGAAATAACGTCGGAATGTAAAAAAGGCGATGTTTCCTTTAACTGTGAATTCCTCACTGGCGATTTAACCGGGACGGGAAAGTGGCATCATACCAAGCTGTACCTGCATAACAACGGGATGGTAGATATGATTATTGACGGCAAGGCTTACTATCAAAGCGATATCAGCAGTAACACCTTTGCGGGTCAGGAGACAACTACCTTCACAATGAAAGGCGTTGGTGGCGACAATGGTGAAGTAAATATCGTTAGATCCAATGAAGGGAAATCCTTAAATTTTGAAGCCTATAACAAAGATGACAAACGGTTTGTTATGGGAGGCGTTAAATTGCAGTAACTCAATCGAGGGATGAAGATAGCCTTCACTGATTATCATTTTTTAAGTATTTCCTAACCCGCTTTATCGGCGGGTTTTTTATTGCCCGGAGATAAGGTAAATGGCAGAACAAGAATCACGGCTAGCGATACGCCTGGACAGCTCCGGGGCAGAGAAGCAGGCTGACAGCCTTACCGTTGCGCTTGATAAGATGACTCAGTCTGGTGATAAGGCTGTAACCAGCATATTCAAAGTGACAAAAGCGACTGACGAGGAAAAAGATGCTCTCAATAAATTGCGAGCAGCTATTGATCCGGTTGGTGCAGCAATTGATACCGTCGGTCGCCGCTATAGTGAGCTGAAAAAATACTTCGATAAGGGGCTAATTGACGAGGAAGAGTTTCGTTCGCTGTCTAAGATGCTGAATGACACCACTGAGGAACTTAGTGGTGTTGCACAAGCTCAACGAGAAGCAGAAAAGGCCAGCAAACTGGCTGCTGTGCAGCAGGAGGCGCAGGCTGATGCATTCCAGAGAATGCTCGATAAAATCGACCCTCTGGCAGCTGCTCTTCGCAATCTTGAACAACAACAAAGTGAACTGAATACTGCCTTTAAATCGGGCGCAATTAATACTTCCCAATATGATGCCTACAGCAAAAAACTGCAGGAGACTCGTCGGGAAGTAACCGGCGAAGCACAAGCCGAGCGCGAGGCTGTAAAAGCACATGATGAGCAGGTAACTGCGCTGCGTCGTCTTGAGGCCCAAATAGATCCCGTAGGTGAAGCATTCCGTCGCCTTAACGAGCAGCAGCGCCAGCTGGATACAGCTAAAACATCCGGGATGCTGTCGCCCCTGGCTTACGATCGCCTCAACAGTAAACTTGCAGAATCCCGCGATGCTCTGGAGAAAACCCAGGCGCAATTGGGTAAAACAAGCCAATCTGCAGCTCAGACTGCCAACGCTATGCGCATGATCCCTGCTCAGATGACCGATATCGTTGTCGGTCTTTCTACCGGGCAGTCACCGTTTATGGTTCTTATGCAGCAGGGCGGTCAGCTCAAAGATATGTTTGGCGGCATTGGGCCAGCGATTAAGGGCGTTGGCACATATGTCATGGGTCTGGTTAATCCCTATAGCGTAGCAGCTGCTTCAGTTGGGTTGCTAACTTATGCCGTCTATCAGAACCGACAGGAAATTGATGCTGCCACAAAAATAGCCACAACGTCCCTTGGAGCTAATGGAGATGCTGCTGAGCGACTTGCACTCAATATGGTTGCTATATCTGATAAGACGGGTCAGACGATCGATGAAGTCGGTAGTATGTTTATAACGACTAATGACGGTGCGAGCGAAGCAATAAATAAGCTTATCGACGTTGGTTTTAGTTATGACGAGGCAAGGACAAAGGTAGCCCAATACAAGGATTCTGCTAATTTCACCGCCTTGAATGCTGATATTGATCAGCATCGACGGGAGATCCTGAAAATAGGTGATTCGTGGACAGCTGCAGCTATTGAGGTCAAAAATTATTACACAGCAGCGGATAAGGGTAGGCAAAACGTAGCGCTTGGTGGCGCAATTGACCCTACGATGAGGTTTATCGGCCAGGCATTAGATCTGCAAACCACGATGAACACACTTACCATTGAAGGTAATAAGGCGGTAAAAAATTCCGTTGACTGGATTAATAAGGAGTATCTGGCGGCAGACAGGGTTGCCGGTGCAGAAGCTCGGTTAAAGGAGGCAAGAGCACAGTCCAGAAAAATTGCTTTCTCAGGAAATAAAAAAGCAATCGAACAGGCCAATGCGCTAATTGCTGTAAGAGAAAAGGAACTTGAGCAGGCCAAAAAAGCTGAGCAGCCTAAGACCCACAAAGAAAAAGCCTATACAGAGGACGCAGCAACCCGGCTGCTTGATCAGATAAACCAGCAGACTGCTGCCATGCAGTCCCAGCTGGATGCCAGTGACAAGCTTAACAGCGCAACCCAGGCGCGAGTTAAGTTCGAACAGCAAATTGCTGACCTCAAGTCTAAAACGCAGCTCACAGCTGACCAGAAATCGATCCTTTCCCGTTCAGATGAAATCCTCCAGGCGTATAAGCAGCAGGAGGCACTGCAAAATTCCGTAAAAACCCTGGACGATTATCGGAAGATGCAGGAACAGGTAAAGACGAAGGATGAGCGGACCAACGATCTGCTTAAAACCCGTCTTGAACTGCTGGAGAAGGCCAAAGCAACCGGGCAACTAAAACCCGGTGAATATGAAAAAACACGGGCAGATATTTATCAAAACACCGATATGCAACTGCCCTCGACGGTTCGTAATGTTGTAGGAAACCTGACACCCACAGGAGGGCGACTCTCTGGAACTTTTGAGGGGATGCAGGGGCAAATCAACGAGTATGACCAAGCTCAGCAAGAGCTCCAGCGCTGGCTGGCAGCTCAGGAGGAAGCTTATGCGAAGGCCGGCGAAATAACTGCCGAGGGTGAGGCCAGAATGACCTCGATTCGTCAACGTGCAGCGGATGCAAATCAGGTCATAGAGGCTCAGAAAAACACCATCATATCTGCGGCCACGCAGTCCTTGTTTGATAGCACCGCTGAAATCATGCGAACGGGGTTTGGTGAGCAATCGGCAATCTACAAGGTTGCTTTTGCTGCGAGCAAGGCATTCGCTATCGCTGACTCTATGGTGAAAATCCAGCAGGCTATAGCAAGCGGTGCAGTAAGCGCGCCTTATCCGGCCAACATCATCGCTATGGCCTCAATCGCTGCGCAGACTGCCAGTATCGTCTCAAATATCCAGGCTGTTTCAGGTGTAGGCTTCGCCTCCGGCGGTTACACAGGCCCCGGTGGTAAGTATCAGCCCGCGGGTATTGTTCACAAAGGTGAATACGTCTTTGACCAGGCATCAACTAACCGGATCGGAGTGTCGCAGCTTGAGGCGTTACGTAACGGCAAACCGCTTGATGTGACATTGGGGCGTTCTGGGTTCGGCACTGGCGTTCAGAACGTTAGTAATAGCCAGCAAACGACCATCATCCGTCCCACAGTCACGGTTCCTCCGATAACTATCAATGGAAACCCTTCTGATACGACTGTGATGCTTGTACAGCAGGCCGCTCGTGATGGTGCCAAACAAGGTTATCAGCAGGTCGCTAACGATCTGGCAAAGGGGGTAGGCCAGGTGCATAAGGCATTAACCGGAGGATATAACACTGGACGGAGAACAGGATAATGGCTGACATATTTTATCCGCACGACTATCTCCCCATGCCTTTACAGGAAGGGTACGGATTCCAGCCTGTAAGCCCGTTAAAACGAACCCAGTTAACCACCGGCCGCGCGCGGCAAAGGCGAGCTTATACGTCCACACCGACGCAGGCCAGCATCACCTGGTTTATGGAAACCGATGCGCAGGGACTGGCGTTTGAGTCCTGGTTCCGTGATGCGTTATCTGACGGGGCTGCATGGTTCATGATGAAGCTGCAGACGCCGGCAGGCATTAAGTTTTACAAATGCCGCTTTACAGATATTTATCAGGGACCGGTACTGGTGGCCCCGATTTACTGGAAGTACACAGCGACGCTTGAATTATGGGAGCGCCCCCTTGCTCCTGCCCCATGGGGTAATTACCCGGAATGGATCGTCGGCAGCTCACTGCTGGATATTGCGCTGAATAAGGAGTGGCCAAAGCATGACGCAGATTAAACGCCTCTACGCCAGCAGCGGGCCGGAGGTGATCATTGAAACGCTGCAGATCACCATTGGTTCTGACGTCCATTATCTGTGCCAGGGTTACGAGAACATCACGGCAACGACGGAGAACGGCGATACCGTAACGTTTTCAGCCTGTGCGATAGACATTGCGCTGCCGGCGCGCAATGCGGACGGCACGCAGGACCTCAAATTTGCCCTGTGCAATATCGATGGTGTTGTGTCCACGGCGATCCGCTATGCCCTGGCTAACAGATTGTCTGCATGGCTGACGTACCGGAGTTATATCTCTACGGATTTAGCAGCGCCTGCGGCAGTGCCGTATACGCTGAAAATCAAGTCGGGCTCCTGGACGGCGACAGAGGTTCAGATCACTGCGGGCTACATGAATATCCTCGATACCGCCTGGCCGCGTTTCCGCTACACGCTCCCTGTATTCCCCGGACTGCGTTATATCAGCTAAGGAATCCCAATGTTTAACCCTGATAAATACCGTTCTGTTAAATGGCAGAAGGGCGGTAGAGCCTACCCGCTACTCGACTGCTTCGGGATTGTGAATGAGATTCGCCGTGATTTGGGCTTGCCTAGCTGGCCTGATTTTGCCGGGGTCACGAAAGACGACGGCGGGCTCGACCGGGAGGCGCATCAAATGATGCTTACCCTGGAGCGCTGCGACCCCTGCGAAGGGGCTGGCGTGGCTTGCTATTCCGGCTCAACCGTCACACATGTCGGGATCGTCGTCAACATCGATGGTCTGTTGCATGTGGCGGAATGCAATCCGGGAACGAACGTCACCTTTCTGCCGTTGCCGCGGTTTAAGCGCCGATTTGTCAAAGTGGAG
>OGTN01000389.1_pt1 | contig 19385 bp, 17 predicted proteins | sample 1574591 | NCBI WGS metagenome assembly OGTN01 (sample SAMN03295830, study PRJEB24534) | human gut metagenome | isolation source: fecal sample 5 from infant 4 | host: Homo sapiens | place: USA: Pittsburgh, PA | collected 2014-07
CATGAGTATATATCTGCGATTTACGATATCCATGTAATTTCAAAATAGTTATATTTCTATTATTTTGTTCGATTAAGTTTAGTACTCCTAAAGTCAAGAATATTAAAATAGAGGATATTGGTATACTCAAATTCTGGGAAATAATATTATCTGAGAATAACTTATTATAGAAGTAGGACGGATAATTTATTTTATATATAGTCTGTACCTTTGCATTCATATGTAAATTTAATTCTTCTATAATATTTTTAATCTTATTTTTATCTGTAGTGTTTATTATATAAGTTCCAAGTACCGTATCATTTTTTAAAAGAGTATTGAAATCAAAAATATTGATAATTTTGTCGATATAAGTATCGAAATTGTCTACTTTATTTTTATCAGCAGAATCTTCATTTGAAATATATTCATAGACATTATTAGGATATTTGTTATTAAAAGTTTTTATTTTATTCTTGATAGAATAATCAAAGGTATATATATTTAATTTTTTTTCATTAATATAAGAATATTTATAAAATGATACATTATATTTTTTGAAAATTTTATTTATTTGATTAAAGAAAACTTCCGATGAATATACATTTCCATCATTTTTTGTTACTATAGATATTTCAGAAACTTCATTGTATAGAACATCATCAGTTTTAGAGTCATTTCCAAAATACAATAGTGTTAGTAAAGATAAAGTTATTAAAGTTAAATATGGTATACTTACTAATTTTTTCATTTAGCTCACCTATAGTGTTATTTATATTTTGAAATAATATGTAAGAGGGGGACCTTCTCAATTATTTATAATCGTAGTTTGCTTTATTTGTGCCTGAAGATGTCCATATTGCTCTTGCAACACTTGGAGTTCCAGCAGGTTTCCAGCCACCATCATCATATACACCAACGCCATTTGTAACAGATGCTCGTCCGAAATCACGCACTCCTTCCTTAGCCTTAAAAGAAGAATAAACATAATCTCCATCACCATAAGTTTTCCTTCCTCTTATCCAGTAACCTACGACGGTAGTACCATCTGGCAAGTAAACATAGCTTGAATAAGGAGCTCTTAGTAGATTGATTTCTTGATTGGAGTTTGAATCTTTTAAATCAATGTAATCGTTTTCCTCAATTATTTCTGAACCACCATTGTTTGCAAATACTGGTGCTGAAATAGATAAAAATAATAATATTAAAAATATTTGACTTATTAATTTTTTCATTAGTTACCTAACTTTTATTTCTGTAAAAATATTAAATCAGGAATTCAGTTATTTACGAAATATATCCAATCCCCCCCTCTTACATAAATTGAATACCCTATATATGTAAATATTAAACAATAAAATACATAAATATTATAATAGTATCTTACGAGTTGAACTGGTGATATATTTTGGATTTTTGTCAAATAGTGTTGGTGAATAAAAATTATTATATATGGTTAATGTATTATGGCTTAAACCATATATTTTTTATTGTAAAACATAAAAAATCCTCAATCTAAAACTATCCAAGGAACGGTAACTGTAAGAAATTCTCTTGATAATCTTAATCTTGTTGTTAATACCTTCAATTTTCTGTTGTTGGAAGTATTATTTAAAATATTTTTAATCTTATCTAAATGGTTAATAGCTATTTATCGGCGTCTTAATTTTTTTGCTATTGTTTTTTTAATTAGCGGAAAAAGTCTAGCTCTACTTGGTTTGATAGGTCCCTGCCTTTTTCTGTGAGTTTAATTTTATTTTCTTTTCCTTCTATTAATCCAAGACTAATATTTTTTTCAATTTCTCTTTCATAAAGCTTTGCAAAATCTTCTTCAAATCTTTCTTTAAATTCACCTAAGTCAATGCCAGAGTTAAGCCTTAGTCCCATCATAATAAATTCATTGGTCCTGTCGGTCTTAGTCAAGGTCTCAGAAAATTCTATGGGTTTTTCTTTTTTATCAAGAGCCTCATAATAATTTTTAAAGTCAGAAAAATTTCTGTAACGCAAATTTTTTATATTTGATGAGGCAGAAAGTCCAAAGGAAAGGTAATCTCTCAGCTTCCAATAGGTCAAATTGTGGCGACATTCATAGCCTTTTTTCGAAAAATTTGAAATTTCATATTGCTTAAGACCAATTTTTTCAAGCTCCCTTACTACATAGTGATACATTTTTCTGTCCTCATCTTCATCGGGAAAGTCTAGAGGACTTTTTTTATGGGTCTCATAAAGTCTCGTGCCTTCTTCTAAAATAAGTGAGTAGTAAGATATGTGAGGGATTTCTAATCTTTTTATCTCCTCAAGGGATTTTTCTATGTCAGAAAATTTTTGTGAGGGCAGGGCAAGCATTAAATCTAAATTTATATTTGTAAAGCCAGCAGACCTTGCATTTTTCACAGCCCTAAAAATATCTTCGGACTTGTGAATCCTTCCAATCTTTTTTAAAATTTCATCATTAAAGGACTGGGCACCTATTGAGATTCTGTTAATGCCAGAAGAAAAAAAAGTTTCAGCCTTTTCTCGCGTCAGAGAATTGGGATTTGACTCTATTGATATTTCTGGATCTTCAGAAAATTCAAAATCACTTAAAATTTTTAAAATTCTCTCAATAAATTTCTCGTCAACAGAAGAGGGTGTGCCGCCGCCAATAAAAACTGTGTCGATAATTTTTTCCCCTAAAAAATTTCTATATAAATTTATTTCTCTCTCCAAATAAGAAAAATATTTTTCCACATTTTCTCTATTTAAAAGAGAAGAGCAGAAGTCACAATAGTGACATCTACTCTCGCAAAAGGGTATATGAATATAAATTGAAATTTTATTTTTCTTCATCGTATTTTAATACAGACAAGAAGGCATCTTGTGGAATGTCAACATTGCCCACAGTACGCATTCTCTTCTTTCCTTCCTTTTGTTTTTCAAGAAGTTTTCTCTTTCTAGAAATATCGCCGCCGTAACATTTTGCAAGTACATCTTTTCTAAGAGCACGAATCGTTTCTCTGGCAATAATTTTATTTCCAATGGCAGCTTGAATTGGCACTGCAAATTGGTGTCTAGGTATTACATCCTTTAGCTTTTCGCAGATTTTTCTTGCACGAGTGTAGGCATTGGACTCGTGAACAATAAGTGAGAAGGCATCTACAAGTTCTTCATTGATTAAAATATCAAGTTTGACAAGGTCAGACTCTTCGTAGCCAATTAATTCATAGTCATAAGAAGCGTAGCCGCGAGTTTTTGATTTAAGAGCATCAAAGAAGTCGTAGATAACTTCGTTAAGTGGCATGTGATAAGTTATGAGGGCTCTAGTTTCTTCAAGGTACTGCATATCCTTAAAGACGCCACGCCTATTTTGGCAAAGCTCCATAACCTGCCCAACAAAATCAGTTGGCGTCATAATTTCAGCCTTTACAATTGGCTCTTCCATGTACTCAATTTCTGTTGGGTCAGGTAAGTTTGATGGGTTTTGAATGGAAATCATCTCGCCATTTTTTTTCATAACATTGTAAATAACAGAAGGGGCAGTTGTGACAATATTTAAGTCAAATTCTCTTTCCAGTCTTTCTTGAATTATTTCCATGTGAAGAAGACCCAAGAAGCCACACCTAAAGCCGAAGCCAAGGGCAACAGAAGTTTCTGCCTCAAAGTCAAGGGCAGCATCATTTACCTGTAACTTTTCTAGGGCTTCACGAACACTGTTGTACTCTTCGCCTTCGCCAGGGTAAACACCGCAAAATACCATGGGTAGAACTTTTTTGTAGCCAGGCATTGGTTCACTTGTTCTCTTATTTTTTAGAGTAATAGTGTCGCCAACTCTTGCGTCCTTTACATTCTTAATGGAAGCAGTTATGTAACCAACTTCGCCTGCGCTTAAAGAATCAAGATTTATGTGACCGTTGGCGATTACTCCAACTTCAACAACTTCAAAAGTTTTGCCCGTTGCCATCATGAGGATTTCGTCGCCAGGCTTTACTTGTCCGTCAATAATTCTCACATGACAAATTACTCCTCTGTAGGAGTCGTAAATTGAGTCAAAGATAAGGGCCTTAAGTGGAGCCTTGTAGTCGCCACTTGGTGCAGGAATCTTGTCCACAATTGCGTGAAGGACATCATCAATGCCAATGCCTTCCTTGGCAGAAATAAGTGGAATGCCTTCTGTGTCAATGCCAATAATATCTTCAATTTCTTCCTTTATCTCATCAGGTCTTGCACTAGGAAGATCTATTTTATTTATTACAGGCACAAGTTCAAGGTCTTGGTCAATGGCAAGATAGACATTGGCAAGAGTTTGTGCCTCAACACCTTGGGCAGCATCTACAACTACAATGGCGCCTTCGCAAGCTGCAAGGGAACGAGAAACTTCATAGTTGAAGTCCACATGGCCTGGAGTGTCGATTAAGTTTAAGATGTATTCCTTGCCATCTCTGTCGTCCTTGTAGATAAGTCTAATTGCCTTTAATTTAATTGTAATTCCTCTCTCACGTTCAAGATCCATGGAGTCTAAAACTTGCTCATCCATTTCTCTCTTAGTGAGCATGCCCGTTGACTCAATGAGCCTGTCGGCAAGAGTAGATTTGCCGTGGTCAATATGTGCTATTATTGAAAAATTTCTTATATTATTTTGATTTCTCAAACTTTTACCTCCGTTCTAGGGGATTTTTTATTTTATCAGAGTTTCTATTTTTCCTCTATTTTTTAGAGGCAAAATTCTATAAACTGCTGCTGATTTTATTCTCTTCTTTTCGATTGGTCCAAAGTATCTGGAGTCAACGCTCATGCCAGGGAGTCTGTTGTCTCCTAAGACAAAGTACTGGTCATCCTTTAAAACAAATTTTTCTTCATCAGATTCTGTATAATCACTTGAAGTATAAGCTTCTTCTAAAACTTTTCCATTTAAAAGGACTTTTCCATCTATAAATTCTATGGTGTCGCCAGGTTTTCCAATAAGTCTTTTGATGTAGTTTCTGTTGTCATTTGGCGCATCGATTACAACAATTTCTCCACGAGGTATGTCAGTAAATCTCTTATAGGAAAGGCAAATCAGCTTGTCCCTTTCATTTAAGGTTGGATGCATTGACTCTCCATTAACGACAGCTATATTAAAAATAAAATTTCTCACAAAGAGTGCAATTAAAACTGCAGCTACAATTGTGATAATAAAAGATGTAGTTTCACTTTTTTTCAATTAAATCATCTCCAATTACTAATTTTAACACAAATATTCATAAGATTGGAATAATTTTAATTTATAGCTATTAGTATTCATTAAGATTAGATAAAAATTTTTTAGGGACTTGTTAAAAAAATGTGAGAAGTAAATAAAAAATTAAAAAAAAATCAAGAGTTTACACATAGAGACTAGGTATAATAAAAATTATATTAAGTTAAAATTTAAAGTATTCTCATAAAAATAAAATTAAAAAATTTTTCTAGAATAATTTTCTAGAATAAAAGAAAAAAATTTTTGAAATATCCTTGACAAAGCTCTTGGAAGAGGGTAATCTATAAATAGATTAGCACTCGACATTAATGAGTGCTAACAAAGGAGGAAATTATGGATACTAGAAAAATAAATATTTTAAATGCCATAATTGAGGCATATATTGATATGCCCACTCCCGTCGGGTCACGAACTCTCTCCAAAGATTACGACCTTGGAGTTAGTTCAGCGACTATAAGAAATGAAATGGCAGATCTTGAAGACCTTGGTTTTTTAAATAAGCCTCATCAATCAGCGGGAAGGATTCCTTCTGACAAGGCTTATAGATTTTATGTTGATGAGTTTTTTAAAAGTTTAAATGAATTTCATGACATTGATGCTTCAGAAAAAATCAAGGACAGACTTTTATACACTTCAAGAAATATTGAAGACTTTTATAAAAATTCTGTAAACTTACTTGCCAGCGTCAGCAACTGTACGGCATATCTTATTACACCGCAAAAGGCTGACACAAAGATAAAAAGACTAACTCTAGTAAAGATCGATGAAAAAACAGCCCTCTTAGTTCTAATAGGGGACAAGGGAGTTATTGAGAGATATTTTTTAGAAATTGAAAATATTCCTGATGAAGATTTTTATTATATAGAGAAGGTTTTAAATGAAAAGATGTCGGGAATTGATTTTGACAAAATTGAATCACTTAAGATTTCTCTTTCCGATGACATGATTAGGCATGGAAATTTTATTTCCAATGTTGTAAAAATTGCAAGCAAGTTTAATAAAAAGGTCTCATCCATTGAAATTTATTATGACGGCCTCACTAATATTTTAAATTTTGACGAATATAGGGATCTTGACAAGGCTAAAGATTTTATGAGTTTAGTTGAGGACAGAGACAGTTTATTTCAAATCTTAAATAATGATAATTTCACAGGAGATGTGGAAGTGATTATTGGTTCAGAAAACAGTGCAAGTCTAATGAAAGAAAACACCATCATTCGGGCACCCTTTGCTAAGGACTTTGGCATTTATGGCAGCATTGGACTAATTGGACCAGTTAGAATTGATTACACGAGATTGGTTAAGGTGGTTAAAACTTTTAGCGACGCTTTGACGAGAGGATTAAAAGAAATGTGAGGGAGTACATGACAAATGAAGATATAAAAAAAGATAACTTAGATGAAAATAAAGAATTAGAAAATGAAAATATAGAAGATGTAGTTAAAGAGGAAGAAGTTCAAGATGATAGTCAAGAAGTTACCAATGACTCATCTGATGATGAAAAGTACCAAGATTTAATGGACAAGTTCATGAGACTTCAAGCAGACTTTGCAAACTACAAGAGAAGAACTGAAGCTCAAAAGACTGAATATGTTGAGCTTGGAGTTAAAAAAATAGTAAATGACTTACTTCCCGTTCTTGACAATTTTGAGAGAGCCCTAGATTCCATTGAAGAAAAGGACTCAACTTATGACGGGATATTGATGATAAAAAATCAACTTACTGATGTCCTTAAAAAGGAAGGTATAGTTGAGATGAAGGCACTAGGTGAAGAGTTTGACCCAACTTATCACCACGCAGTATTAACTGAAGATTCTGACGAATACGACAGTGGCTATGTAATTGAAGTTTTACAAAAGGGTTATTTAATTAATGACAAAACGTTAAGACCTGCAATGGTCAAAGTTTCACAATAAGTGAATTATTTAGGAGGTAATTTATATGGGAAAAATAATTGGTATTGATTTAGGAACAACTAACTCTGCAGTAGCAGTAATGGAAGGCGGAGACGCTGTAATAATTCCAAACATCGAAGGTAATAGAACTACACCTTCTGTTGTAGCTTTTACAAAGGATGGAGAAAGATTAGTAGGAGAAACTGCTAAGAGACAAGCTATCACAAACCCAGACAGAACTATTTCATCTATTAAGAGACACATGGGTTCTGACTTTAATGTAAAAATAGATTCAAAAACTTACACACCACAAGATATTTCAGCTATGATTTTACAAAAATTAAAATCTGATGCAGAATCTTATCTTGGCGAAAAAATTACTGAAGCAGTTATCACTGTTCCAGCATATTTTACAGATGCTCAAAGACAAGCAACTAAGGACGCAGGAAGAATAGCAGGACTTGATGTTAAGAGAATAGTAAACGAACCAACTGCAGCTGCTCTTGCTTATGGAGAAGACAAGGACACAGAAGCTCAAACAGTAATGGTTTACGACCTTGGCGGTGGTACTTTCGACGTATCAATCCTTGAACTTTCTGATGGAGTATTTGAAGTACACGCAACTCGTGGTAACAACAAACTTGGTGGAGATGACTTTGACAACAGAGTTATTGACTATATAGCAGAAGAATTTAAGAAGGAAAATGGCATTGACTTAAAGGCTGACAAGATGAGTCTTCAAAGACTTAAGGAAGCTGCGGAAAAGGCTAAGAAGGAACTTTCTTCTACAATGTCAACTAATATCAACCTTCCATTTATTACAGCATCACAAGCTGGTCCACTTCACTTAAATATGGACTTAACTCGTGCTAAATTTGATGAACTTACAGCAGACCTTGTAAAGATGACTGAAGGACCTGTTAAGGATGCACTTTCTGATGCAGGACTTTCTGCAAGTGACATTGACAAAGTTCTTCTAGTTGGTGGTTCAACAAGAATTCCAGCAGTACAAGAATGTATTAAAAAATTAACTGGCAAACAACCTCAAAAGGACATCAACCCAGATGAATGTGTTGCTCTTGGTGCAGCAATTCAAGGTGGAGTTCTTTCAGGCGATGTAAAAGACTTGTTACTACTTGATGTAACACCACTTTCTCTAGGAATTGAAACAATGGGTAACATCACAACAAGACTTATCGAAAGAAATACAACTATTCCAACTAAGAAGTCACAAGTATTTACAACTGCAGCTGATAACCAAACTTCTGTAGAAATTCATGTACTTCAAGGTGAAAGACAAATGGCTAAGGACAATGTTACTCTTGGCAGATTCACACTTGATGGAATTGCTCCAGCAAGAAGAGGAGTGCCACAAATTGAAGTAACATTTGACATTGATGCCAACGGTATTGTAAATGTAAGTGCAAAAGATTTAGGCACAGGCAAGGAACAACACATCACAATTACATCTTCTACTAACTTAAATGAAGAAGAAATTGAAAAGAAAGTTAAAGAAGCTGAAATGTACGCACAAGAAGATGCTAAGAAGAAAGATTTAATTGAAGCAAAGAACAATGCTGACTCAATGATCTATCAATCTGAAAACACATTAAAAGATGTTGAAGGAAAAATTTCTGATGCAGACAAGACTAAGATTGAAGATGCAATTAAGGCTCTTAAGGATGTAAAAGATGGCGAAGACCTTGAAGCAATTAAGTCTAAAACAGAAGAATTGACTCAAGCTTTCTACGCAATTTCTGAAGAAATTTATAAGCAACAAGGTGCACAAGCTGAAGCTGGCGCAACTGATGCTAAACAAGATGACGATGTAGTTGACGCTGATTATGAAGTTGTTGATGATGACGAAGAATAATAATTAAATAAAATTGTTGCAGTTTCGGCTGCAACTTTTTTTATGTTTAAAATTATTTTGATTTTCTTGAAAAAATTTTGAGAGAAAATTGAAATTACAAAATAAGCTTTATTTTTCCAAGACTTTATATTAGAATATAAAACTATTGAGGTGGAAGATGAGAAATTTTTATGAAATTCTTGAAGTTGAAAAAAATGTAACCAAAGAAGAATTAAAGAAATCTTATAAAAAGCTTGCGAAAAAGTATCACCCTGACTTAAATCCAGGAGACGAAGTGGCAGAGGCAAGGTTTAAGGAAATTTCCTATGCCTATGAAGTCCTATCTGACGACGAAAAGAGACAAGTCTACGATGTCTATGGCGAAGAAGGCCTTAAGGGCAACATGGGCGCTTCTGGAGGCAGCGGTTTTGGAGGCTTCTCTGATATTTTTGATGACATCTTTGATATTTTTGGCGGCTCAAGATCAAATAGATACGAATATGCAAATAGAAAGGACATGCCAAAGAAGGGACCTGACACTAGAGTTGATGTAACTCTTGATTTCTTTGAAGCAATTTTTGGTGTGGAAAAAGAAATTTCAGTAAAGGTTAAGGAAGAGTGCGGTCATTGTCACGGCAGCAAAATGGAGCCTGGCTCAGAAAAACATGAGTGTGACAAGTGCCATGGATCTGGTCAAGTCACATCAGAGCAAAACACACCTTTCGGAAGGTTTGTGAGAACTTCTTCTTGTGACAAGTGTCATGGTACTGGCGAAATAATTGACCAGCCCTGCAAAAAATGTGGTGGCAGAGGTGCTGTCCTAAAGAGCAAAAAATTAAAAGTAAATATTCCTAAGGGCGTGGACACTGGAAATATTATTTCACTAAAGGGTCAAGGCTCTGTTGGTGAAAATGGTGGAGAAAATGGAGACATATTTGTCTACATTAGAGTTAGGTCTGATGCAGTCTTTAAGAGAGAGGGCAACGACATCTATCTAAACATTCCAATATCCTATTCCGATGCAGTTCTGGGTGCAAAGATAAAAGTGCCAACTCTAAAAAAACTTGTGGACTACGACATACCTAAGGGCACTACTGGAGGAACAGTCTTTAGACTAAAGGGCGAAGGAGTTCCCTATGTAAATCGTGAAAATCAAAGGGGAGATCTCTTCTTTAAAGTTGACATAATTATTCCTAAAAAGGTTTCAGATGAGCAGAGAAAACTTTTGGAAGAATTGAGAGATACTGAACCAGAAGTTGAAGAAAATAAAAAATCATTTTTAGACAAGTTAAAAGATTTATTTGACTAATGCGGATCGCTGATTCGCATTTTTTAAATTGTATAAAAATTTCAGGTAATATATAATGAAGTCAGGTGATTAGATGAAATACATTGAAATGACAATAAATACTTCAAAGGACAAAAAAGATTTAATTGAGGGAATTCTTTTTGACTATGGAATTTATACAAGTGAAGAAGTTTCCAGCTATTTAGTGGAGGAGCTGGACCAAGACGAAAAGGATTGGGACTTTATAGATTATCCTCTTTTAAATTCTGATAAAGAAATTTTTGCCATAAAAGTTTATCCAGAAAACACAGATGATGCAAAAAAAATAAAAGCTGAACTTGAAGAAAAATCTTTGGGTAAGGCAAGCATAGAAGAAAAGGACGACGAGGACTGGGCTAACAATTGGAAAAAATATTACAAGCCCCTAGAAATTGGAGAGAGTCTTGCCATTGTTCCTGAATGGGAAGAATATGAGAGCAATAGAAAAATTATAAAAATAAATCCAGGCATGGCTTTTGGAACTGGCACTCACGAGTCAACTTATATGTGCCTTGAACTTTTAGAAAAATATGTAAATGAGGGCGACGAAATTTTTGACATTGGCTGCGGCTCAGGCATACTTGCCATTGCTGCCTTAAAGCTTGGTGCAAAGAGGGCTCTTGCCATTGACATCGACGACAAATGCATTGACGCATCTCATGAAAATGCAAAATTAAATGATGTAGAAGACAAGATGGAAATCAAAAAGGGAAATCTCTTAGATGTTGTAAAGGGAAGAGCTGATTTAATTGTTTCAAACATCATTGCAGAAATAATCGTTGATGAAATAAAAAATCTAAAAAATCACATGGATCCTGGCGGAATTTTTATCACTTCAGGAATTATTAAAGAGAGAAGACAAATGGTAATGGATGCCCTAAGGGAAAATAATTTTGAAATAATTGACGAAATCGAAAAGAATAATTGGCTTGCCATAGTGGGAAAATTAAATGTATAGATTTTTTGAAGATAGAGAATTTAAGGGAAATACAAATTTAAAGGAAGAGACAATCCATCACTTAAAAAATGTAATTAGGATAGAAGATGGAGAAGTCTTTCAAGTTGTCTTTTATGATGGGATTTTTTCTTTTGCTTTTTACGACGACAAGCTCAAAAAAATTGGAGAGATAGAGGAATCTAACGAATCAAGGGTTAGGCTATCCCTATTTTTTGGAGTCCTAAAAAATAATAAGTCAGAAGATGTCTTAAGGCACGCCACAGAAATTGGTGTCAGCGACTTTTATCCAGTTTTAATGGACAGGACGATTTCTGACATTTCAAAGAAAAAGGACAAGAAGAAGGAAAGATATCAAAAAATTGTTGAGTCCGCTGCAAAGCAATCTAAGAGGGACATAATCCCCATAGTTCACGACATAATTAAGACCGATGACATTTTAAAATTTAAAGGCGACCTGGTCCTTTGCTATGAAGACGAAGACAAGATTCAGCTTGGAGAAATTATTCATGAGCTTGGCGACAACATTGGTCTTGTAATTGGACCTGAAGGTGGCATATCAGAAAGAGAACTTGAAATTTTAAAGGATGCAAAAAAAGTTGGTCTTGGCAGGAGAATTTTAAGAGCCGAGACTGCAGCAATCACTGCGTCCTTTTATATAATACATGGAAAGGAGTGTGAGTAATGGAAAAAACTTTTTCAATTTTAACTCTTGGCTGCAAGGTCAACCAATACGAATCAGAAGCCATGAGCGAAATTTTTGAAAAGAGAGGCTATAGAGAAGTTGGAAATGATGAATTTAGCGATGTCTATATAGTAAATACTTGCACAGTTACAAATTTATCAGATAGAAAATCAAGACAGTTTATTAGAAAATCAAAAAAGAAAAACCCAGATTCTGTGGTGGCAGTTGTTGGTTGTTACTCACAAGTGAGCCCCGATGAAGTTAAAAACATTGAGGGCGTGGACGTTGTAATTGGAACCACTGAGAGAAATAAAATCGTGGACTTAATTGAAGAGTCAAAAGAGTCTCACGAAAAAATAAATATTGTTAAGGACTTAAAAAATGTTCGTGAGTTTGCCAACACCACAAACTTTGACAGCAACAACAGAACTCGTGCCTACATGAAAGTCCAAGATGGCTGCAACAGATTTTGCACCTACTGCATAATTCCCTTTGCCAGGGGACCAATTAGGTCAAGGACCATTGAGGATTCAGTGAGAGAGGCAAGAACTCTTGCAGATCGTGGCTTTAAAGAAATAGTTTTGACGGGCATTCACATAGGGTCTTTTGGCATGGACATGGGTGACATGAGACTAATTGATTTAATTGAAGCCATTGCAGAAGTTGATGGCATTGAGAGGATAAGACTTTCTTCCGTTGAGCCCATAATTATTACAGATGATTTTATGGACAGAGCAGTGAAAACTGGAAAGCTCTGCGACCACTTCCACCTGTCCCTACAATCTGGATCCAATAACATTTTAAAGGCAATGAATAGAAGATACACTCGCGAAGAATACATTGAAAAGGCAAATATAATAAGAAAGTATATGCCTCATGCAGGTCTTACAACAGACATTATAGTTGGATTTCCTGGCGAAAGTGAAGAGGACTTTCATGATTCAATGAGCCTTGTAAGAGAAGTTGGCTTTTCAAGGATTCATGTCTTTAAGTATTCCAAGAGAAAGAATACTAAGGCAGCTGTCATGAAAAATCAAATTGACGGCAAGGTTAAAAAGGAAAGGTCAGAAAAATTAATTGCCCTTGGAGAAGAATATCAAGAAATTTTTGAAAGAGAAAATATGAAGACGCCGAAGTCAGTTTTATTTGAAGAAGAACATGAGGGCGAGTATTACGGCTACACTACAAACTACATTAGAGTTAAGGCAAAAAGTGAGATTGACCTTAAAAATAAAATTAAGAGTGTAAAAATTTTAGATACAGGCGAAATTGCAAACTGCGAAATTATTGGTGATTAAATGTTAAAGATAAGAGCCCATCATCTCTTGTGCACAGAAAATTTTGTGGGCGAAGGTTATAGCGATGACTTTTCAAAAAATATGACTGAAGTTATAAAAAAGCTTAGGGAAAATCCTGAAATAATGCTTATAAATGATTTGGATGATATTTGCAAATACTGCCCAGAAAATCTTGGAGAAGTTTGTGAGAGCCAAGAGAAAGTAAAATCCTACGACGAAAAAGTTTTAAAGCTTTTAAATTTAAGGTATGATGAAAAATATTTTTGGGAGGACCTTAGGGCTTTATCCTGTGATATAATATTTAGTAAAGATAGGCGAGATGAAATTTGCAGAGCTTGTCAGTGGAATGAGCTTTGCAAAGAAGTTGAAGCAAAAAGGAGGTAAAAATGGACTGTTTATTTTGTAAAATAATTAGTGGAGAAATCCCTTCAGACAAAATTTATGAAGACGAACTTGTCTATGCCTTTAAGGACATAGACCCACAAGCGCCAGTACATTTTTTAATTGTGCCAAAGGAACATATTGCATCAGCAGATGACCTTGATGAAAGTCACAAGGAATTAATTGGCCATGTATTTTTAGTTGCACAAAAACTTTGTGCAGAGGCAGGACTTACTAAGGGCTACAGAATTGTAAATAACTGCAAAGAAGATGGAGGTCAAAGTGTTGATCATCTTCACTTCCATGTCCTTGGTGGAAGAAGTTTAAATTGGCCACCAGGTTGATTGATAGTTAATAAAAACTCTTAATCCTACGAGTTTTCTTGTAGCATTATTTTTTTCGGAATTTTGGAATTTATAAACATATTTTAAAGGATTTTTGTAAAATTTTTCAAAAAAATATTAAATTAAATGTAACACATTGACGATTTTGTCCATAGGAAATTATAAAAAATTCATATATACTATAATTAATATGGACATACTATGATTTTATATATGAAAGAAGATGAGTTATGAAGTTAGGTTTTGTAGATGTTGGTGGTGGAACTCGTGGCATTTATGGTGCAGGAGTTTTTGATTACTTAATGGAAGAAAATATTAGTGGAGACTACTTTATTGGAGTTTCAGCTGGGGCTGCTAATGGTGCTTCTTTTTTGGCAAATCAACCCAGGAGAAATTTTGTATTCTACAACAAATATGCCTTTAGGAAGGAATATATGAGCTTTAAAAATTATTTAAAGACTGGCTCTTACATTGACCTAGATTATATTTATTCTGATTTAAGTTCTTCCAAGGGCGAGTATCCTCTTGACTATAAGGCGCTGAAAAATAACCCCATGGACTTTGAAATAGTTGCTACAGATGCAAGGACGGGAAAGGCAAAATATTTTAAGAAATCTGATCTCGTAATAGATAATTATGACCCAATAAAGGCTTCTTGTTGCGTGCCAGTTTTGAACCAACCCTATAAGATAAAGGGCGTGCCCTACTTCGATGGAGGAATAAGCGATCCTATTCCCTTTAAGAGAGCTTTTGAGGCAGGTTGTGATAAGGTGATAATAGTTTTAACAAGACCAAGAGATTATTTTAGAGAAGGGAGAAAGGACAAAAAATTTGTCAGACTCTTGAGGAGAACTTATCCAAAAGCAGCCAAGGCCTTTGCAAAGAGATCTCTAGTCTACAACGAAAGCTTGAGAGAAGCCATGGAGCTTGAAAAGGAAAATAAAGTCATAATAGTTGCGCCAAGCTATATAGGAAATTTAAAAACTCTTACACAAGACCACAACCAATTAGAAAACTTGTATGAATTGGGAAGAAAGGATGCAAAAAATATCCTCACTTTAGAAAATATTAGAAAAGAATGATTTATTATGAAAATGAAAGCTTTAAAGGAAAAAATAAAATCAGAGAGAGAAAATTTTAGGGATAGCAATAAAAATTTAGACGAAAATGACAAGGCTGTAAAAAATAGATTTAAAAAAATTCAAATAGTTGCACTGATTTCCTTTGCCTCTATTTTAATAGTTTTAATTCTAACACGAAGTGGCAATGTGAGCATAGATTCCCTTACAGAAAAAGCTGCTGGCAATCCAAAAAAATCCATTATAACCTTAATAAGTCTTTTTGCAGTAAAAAGTTTGACTATTATTATTCCGCTTCCATCACTTTATGTTGCCAGTGGAATCTTATTCGATCCACTTAAGGCAGTTGCAGTGAGCTATCTTGGACTTGCAGTGACTCTAACTATACCCTTCATCCTTGGAAGGTGGTCTGGCACAGAAGAAATTCATTACATCAAAAAGAAGTATCCTAAGATAGAAAAAGTAATTGAGATGCAAGAGAGAAATGAATTTTTGGCAAGCTTTATAATTAGACTTATTGGATGGTTTCCCTGTGATGTCCTAAGCTTTTATTTTGGTGCCTGCAAGACAAATTATCTAAAGTACATAACTTCATCACTATTAGGGGCGTCTATTGGTGTAATTACAAATACCTTATTGGGCGATGTAATCCTAAACCCTCTTTCATGGCAGTTTATGGTCATGTTAGTCATAAAAATATTGATCTCCGCATCTGTAGTAGGTATAACTTATCTTGTCAATAAAGATAAAAATCCTAAAAAGTAAAAATATTATTGAAGTTTTGGGATTTATAGAGTATAATAAACCTACATTGGCCGTAAGGCTACTCTTTTCTACGAGAGGAGGTTAAAAAATGTCCGAAATCAGGGTTGGTGAAAACGAATCTTTAGACAATGCTCTTAAAAGATTCAAAAGACAATGTGCCACTAGTGGAGTTCTCAAAGAAGTAAGAAAGAGAGAACACTACGAAAAACCAAGTGTTAGAAGGAAGAAAAAATCCGAAGAGGCACGCAGAAAAAAACACAGATATTAAAGAGGGTGTTCTTATGTCTCTAAAAGAGAGACTCATGGCTGACTTAAAAGATGCTATGAAAAATAAAGATAAACTTCGAAAAGATGTTATCACCATGGTTCGTGCAGCTATTAAACAAAAAGAAGTAGATGAACGAGTAGAGCTTGATGATGCTGATATTGAAAACATCATTTCTAAACAGCTTAAAGAAAAAAAATCGTCAATTGAAGAATTTAAGAAGGGCAATAGACAAGACTTAGTTGATCAAACTAATGCTGAAATTGAAATACTTCTTAAATACTTACCTGAGCAATTATCAGATGAAGAATTAAAAGAAATTATAAAAAAAGTAATTGACGAAAATGAGATAACATCAATGAAGGATATTGGAAAATTAATGAAAAATGTTATGCCTTTAATTAAGGGCAAAGCAGATGGCAAACAAGTTAATATTATAGCCAAAGAATTATTAAATTAAAACTCGGGTTCCACCGGGTTTTTATTTTTTGCAAAAATTTTTTTAAAATTTGGGATTTTATTAAATTTTACTTCTTCATCATATAGAAGTGAGGGAGTACTTTTGCTATAATTAAATCAAAGATATTTTATTAAATTTTATTTATATTTTTGAAAAAAACCAGTGGACATTATTAAAAAACTAGGAGGACAAAATGAAAGGGAAATTGTTTTCATTATTCTTAATCGTAACTTTATTTTTTAGTGGCTTTAATCCTGTTTTTGCCAAAGAATCGGGACCTAATGCAAAGGATGAAAACTCGACAGAGAATGGAGATCTTCCTATAGTAACTGAGACAGAGCCAGAGGGCAGCCTTAAAGATAAGTATGTGAAAATACTTTTTGTAGCAAAGACAAATTTAACAGGCAATGTTCAAAATTATGGAACTATAAAAAATGAAAAGGGCGACGAAATGACCTTAAAAGATGAGGTGGTTAGTGGGAAAAATGTTAAAGCTAAAGCCTATTACGCCTTAAAGACTGCAAAGTGGTCAGAAATGTTGGACTATGAAGAGGATGGTAAAAAAGTATTTGCAGAATTAATTGCTGAGAATAATGAGACAGATGAAGAGAAAAAAGAAAACCATAAATTTCTAGGTTGGACTTATTTCGGAGATTTTGTTAATCCTTATAGCAAAGAATTTTTTGAGGATAAAAAAATAGGTGTAATTAAGGATGTTATTGGAATAAAGTATGACATGAACAGGCCAATTGTATTTAAAACAAAATTTCAAAGTTTGCCATATATTTTTATGAGAGGTCATATCATTGATGAGAGAGATTCTGATGGGTATTCTATTTATTCAACTACTGATTATAAAATTGGAATTTTTAATTCAAGTAGTAACGGAAAAATTTTAGCTACTGACTTTCAAAAAACATATTTTGCTACAAGTTTTGATAATTTGGAGGAAATTGTCTTTTATATAAGAAAGGATGTAGAAAATAGTAGTCTAGGACATTTAAAACCTGATTTAAAGCTTAGTAAAGGTTATAAATTTTGGTATTGGTATAGAAACACTATATATCATATTTTAAATGATAATTCTGATTTACTTAATGAAAATAACCCAGACAAAACATATTATCCTTATCTTATAAAAGATGGAGATGATATTAATTTTATTCCAGGAGAAAGTCCAGATTTACCAGAAGATATTTTTATTGTGACTTTCCATAAAGGTGAAGGCATTGTTAATCAAGATAAATATGATAAATCTTATGCGATTTTTAAAGGTTCAACTTTAACAAAAATAGGCGATAACTTGCCAACTCCACACGCTGTGGACGGAACAAAGGAAGCTGCCTGGTTTATTGGCGATAAAAAAGTTGATAATATAAAAGATATTCAAATAAAAAGTGACATGACCTTTACTGCAAGAGTAGTTGAAGAAAAAGATAAATATATGGCAAACGCAAAAGATATAGAAAAAGCCTTTGGGCTTGCCACGACAGCAGATGAAATTTTGACAAGTGTAACAACTGACTATCCAGAAGATTCAGCAAGCCAACCAAGTAAATCTATAATAGAGGGACAAAATTTGCCAGATGGAAAAACTTCTGGTCAACATGAAATTAAGGTTGAAGTAAAATATCCCGATGGATCCACAGATGAAGTCATTGTAAAAGTTATTGTAGCAAAATCACAAGCAGAAAATTATGTGGCAGAGACAGAAACTCTTGAAGTAAATAAAAATGAAGTCTTGACTGTGGAAAAATTAAAGAAAGGAATTACAAATCTTCCTCAAGAAGTTAAGTTTGACATAAAGGAAAATGCCGACACAAGTGAAGTTGGAGAAAAAACTGCAAGGCTTACTTTGATTTTTAAGGACAGTTCAAGTAAAGAAGTAAAAATTAAGGTAAAAGTTAATGAAGTTATTCCAGAAAAAACTGATTCTGAAAAATATCCACCAGTAATTCCTAAAGATTTAAAAGTTTTAGATAAAAATACGCTTAGTCAAGGAGAAATTGATGAAATTGCAAGAAAATTTAAGCTAGTAAATCCTAAGGCTAAGGATGTAGTAGTGGACCAAGAGGGAAAGGTTACTTTTATTTATGGGGATGATTCTAAAAATATTTTGAATCTTGCAAATTATTTGACAGAAGTTCCAAAGGATAATAGTGAAATAGATAAGGACAAAGATAATAAAGACAATAAAGAAAAGAAAGAAAATTGGGACAATTATTATCCAGATTATTACAATTATTTTCCTCGCCTAAACAACAGAGATTACGAAAGAGAAACTTTAAAAGTATTTGCCAGCCCTTCAATAAAATTTGAGGAAGAAAAGAAAGCTACAGAAAAAATTTCCTATGTATTTCATATCAATGAATTTGAATACGAAATTATAAGGGACGGAATTTCAACAAAAGTTAAGATGGACATAAGTCCTGTAATTTATGAGGGAAGGACTATGCTTCCACTAAGGCGAGTGGCAGAAGCTCTTGGGGCAGATGTTGTCTGGGACAAGTTTACGAGAACAGCTTCCTTCACTAGAGATGGACTTACTGCCTCAATTCAAATTGACAACAATAAAATTATTCTTTCCAATGGAAAAGTTATTGTAATGGAAGCAAAACCTTTAAACATTAAAGATAGAATTTTTGTGTCTCTTGTCAATGTGGCAAAAGTTTTTGGACTTAGTAATGGAAATACAGAGGACGGAAAAGACAATGATATTGAATGGGATAATGAGGCGAGGACAGTTACTATTTCTGTAAAATAAATTAGAAGAGAAGGACCAGGTGGTTCTTCTTTTTTTCCTTAAAGGGAAGATTTTTATTTTTCTTTTGCTATAATTAGATTGAGGTGTTAAATGGTTTATTTTCTTATTTTAATTATTTTAA
>OGTN01000390.1_pt1 | contig 19361 bp, 22 predicted proteins | sample 1574591 | NCBI WGS metagenome assembly OGTN01 (sample SAMN03295830, study PRJEB24534) | human gut metagenome | isolation source: fecal sample 5 from infant 4 | host: Homo sapiens | place: USA: Pittsburgh, PA | collected 2014-07
ATATCCCCCTTATAGTTTATAAAAATATTTTATCACATTTATAATTTCTTTTCCCTATACTCTTTTATTTATATCCTTTAAGGCCATAAAAAAACAAAATTAGTTAAAAGGAAAATCCCTTGCCATTATTCCTTCTTAAAGAATCAAAATATTATCCAAGTCCTTTGTATCTTCACCAAATAAAATAAGGCATAAAAAATTGCCCCCTGTGAGGCAATTATTTTAAATTATATTTTATATTTTGTATTGTAGCCTTCGTTCTCTTTTGGTCTATAGGCATTGGGATAGGCTTGGTCTGTTGCAACATCGAGAGATACTTTTTTAAGAAGTTTATAAACATCGTAGGGATCTTCTATGGAAATAAATTTATTTGCGTCAGCCTTAAAGCTGTAAGGTGAATTTCCCCCTTCGCCATTATAAACTAGAATAATTGTGCCAAGTCCCTTGATGTTTTCCATAAAATTTACATCTACTTTCAAATTTGTAAGCTCTCTGTGCTCATAATTATTTACATCTCTACCAAAAACGCCCTGGCTGATGTAAACTCTCTTGTCTGTAATTGCATATTCTATTGTCCCATAATTTAAAAGCCTGTAAATCGGCATTAAAATTGCAAACCAGACAGGGAAAAGATGAACTATAAAGAAAATTATAAAAAATCCATTCATAAAGCTAAATTCTCTAAAGAAACTTGAAATAAAAAAGAAGTCAAAGATTCCCCAAATTATTGCAATCAAATAAATGCTTGGCTTGCCTAGAATATAAAGAAAGGCATTGGGCTTTCCTCGCCACAATATATTTTCATTGTCGTCAATAATTTTTTCAATCATAATTTCCTCCATTGCTTTCTCTTTATTAAGATAAAGTATTCTTGTCTAATATTTTATCATAAATGTCCTTGCGAAAAAATATTTGAATAATTGAATTTCCCCTCTATTCTATAAATTTCTATTTACATTTTTTTGAATTTAATTTTACAACTTATCAAGACTATAAAAATTAAAAAGTAAAACATTCTATTTGAAATATTTCCACCATGCCAACAATAAAAACCCCTCTACTGGAAATTTTCCAATAAAGGGGTTAGGAAGAAATAAAAATTTGTACTCTAATTTATATTTTTATTCCTTATTTTCTACTCTTAGGCTTAATTTTTTTCTAAGCATAAGTTTTTTGAGCCAATAGAATTTCTAGATTTTACTCTGGCACATCTAAGGCATCAACTGTTACTGTTTCCATATCAGCAAGAGGCACTTGGATTTTACTGTCATCTGTTCCATCTATGTCAGAAATTTTTATAGTCACTGGGCTTTCTTTGTCCTTTAACTTATAGGAAGTGAAAAATACTTTGCTTTGTCCTGGCTCTACATTTTCAAAGGAGTAGTCTGCCAACTGGTCTGTAGAACCTTCTTTAATGAAAATTGAGCCCGGTGTATCCATGTCTTGGTCCTTTTGCATAAAAGTTATATAGACATTTAGGGCAGCTGATGTTGCTTCCTTAGTGCTGTTTGTAAATTTCCAAGTGTTTACAAGGTCTGTGTCGCCATCGGAATCTTCTATTAGGTTACTTTCTAGGAGCTCAAATTTATTGCCTGCAAGCTCAAAAATCCTTTGGCCTGAAATTTTTTCTTCCCTATTTTCTTTTTCCCTTTCAATTTTTTCTTTTTTCATATATTCTTTTTCAGCAACATCATCTGGCCCTCCAGTTTCACCACCAGTTTCATTGCCACAAGCTCCTAAAGTCATGGTCATTAAAATTAATGCCAAAAGTAAGGACAGAATTTTAATTTTTGATTTTTTCATATTCCACCTCCAAATTTTTACTGGTCTTTTTCTTCTAATTTTTTTTGATTTTCAAGGGCTTCATCTAGGACGCCCTTATCCATTGCTTTTTTAAGCACCTTGTCCTTACTTAGATCCAGCTTATTTCCCTTTAGTTCATCTGAGTTGTCTCCCCAGATTTGGCTGTTTCTCACTGAGTAAATACTTGTCACAAAGTTATCTTCACAGACTAGGTTTGAAATTGCGTGCTTAGTCTCAAGCTCGTAGTGGTGTCTGGCATTGGCGTTTCTGTAGCGCAAGTACATGGTTACAAAAAATACAAAGCCTGAAAGCAAGAGGAGCCAAGCATAATTTCTATACTCTTGAAAATCTGTGCCAATAAATCTATCCATGGCAGCAAAAGTTGTGATGATAAATGCCAATATTCCTCCAAAAATTTCTATTAAAATTGAAACGGTATAAAGCTTGGTGAAATTAATTGGGACGCTGCCCATAGTCTCCAAGGTCCTGGCATTTACTGCTACATAGTGAAGTAGATTCTTCTTGCCCTTAGTTTGCATGTAGCTGTAGAGCCACACTGGCAAGTAGGCTGACTTCCATGAGTCGCCCTTGACTTCAAAATCTTCTTCCTTCCACCTTACTCCCCTGTCATACTCATTAATGGTATTCTTAGCTTCAAGCCTTGCCACATCAGAGCTTTGTGCATGAACTACTTCTTGAAGAAGGTCTATATTTGTGTCCCTCTTTTCTGATGTGTAGACTGTCAAATAATTTGAGTTGAAGTTCACGCAATTTTCTGTGTCAAAGGGCATAATGGAATTTATTATGTTGTTGGTCTTACTTTTTGATGAGTAATCTAGTTTGTCGCTTGATGATTCAATGGAGAGGTCGTCTATAAATATGTCAAAATCTCTTATTACGTCATAGACATCTGCGTCGTATTCGTAATGCTCCTTGCCCTCTTCTCCAACCTTGCGACAAGCCGTTTCGATTTCTCCTTCGCCCTCAAGCCTCATGTGGGCGTTGACATCTATTAACATGTAAGGGATGTAGACTCCACAAATATTTTCTGTAGAAAATTCTCTGGTGAAGCTTGGGTGAGCAAAAAACTTTCTCGCCTTTACAAAGTCTGCAATTTCTTTTTTCGCATCTTCCTTAGAAACCTTGAAAGGAAGTATTACATCGGGCACTGCCCCATTTGGTATTTGATTATTAATAGACAAGGTGTTGCGGCACCAGTGGCATCTTGCCTGAGTTGAAGTTCTCGTATCTATGACAACTTCTGCGCCACAGGACTCACATTTTAGGGTGATTATATCCTTGCTGTCTTCTTCTATGTCCTTGGCGCCAGACCTTATTTTTCTTCCCTCTAGAGTACTTATATCTTCGTCTTCTTCTGCAAGGTCTAGTTCAAATTCGTGCCTGCAAAAGTTACATCTTAGTTTCCCCGTCTTGGTGTTTGTGGCAATGTCAGTAGAGCCACATTTTGGACATTTCACCTGACCATCTTTTTCTTTTTCTTCGCCTTCTATTATTTTTACATCTTCTCTTGACTTGTCATCTGTCATAAGATCACCTCTTATATGCCTAGCAAATCAGACTTCATCTTGGCAAATTCTTCTTCAGTTATAACTCCTGCGTCCAGAAGTTTTTTCATCTTAATTAGTTTTTCTGTTGGGTCTTCTTGGTCCTGGCTTGGACTAGGATTTTGGTTTATATTTTGATTAGGGTTTGGGTTTGGATTTTGTTGTCCACCTTGGCCATATCCTTGGTTTGCCTGTCCTTGGTTATAATTTTGGTTTTGTCCTTGGTTGTAAGCTTGGTTTTGATTAACTTGTCCTGCCCCAAAATTTGGTTGGTAAGAATTTCCAGTATCTGGCTGTTTTACTCCCCCCATCATATTTCCAGCTGCATTCATGCCCATGCCCATAAATGCCATGTTTGCTCCGCCGCCATTTTCACCAGCAGACTGCATACCTCTTGCTGCTGCTTGTTGGAAGAAGGAGTTGCCACGGCTGCCAGAAAGGGCATCTGCCTTTTTGACATCGGACATAAGCGCCTTAGTGTCTTCGTCATATTCAATGGCAAGTATGGCAGTCTTTGCAATTTGAAGTCCCCTTGAAGTCTTCCATTGATAGCCATCTTCTACTGCCTGTGCTAGAGCTTGGGCAAAGCCAATTTGGTCGCCTTGGATCCTGCTCATGCGGTTGCCCCTACTTGGGTCATTGGTATAATTTGAAAAGGCAGCTGAAAGACTACCCACAACTTCGTTAAATAGTTGCTCTGCTGCGTCATTGTCCATGTCGGATAAGTCAAAAATTTCTGCATCGGCTATTAAATATTTTACTGGCACGAAGTTTTTTATAAATAAAATGGGGTCGATTATATTAAGGGTGTAAGTGCCACGAGTAATGGCGCCAACTTGTGTTCCAAAAAAGGCATCGTCCCAATAAATTTCTGACTGCGTGCCGAACCTGTTGTTTGGAATTTCCTTTAAGTTCACATAGAAAAGCAGTTGGCTTGTGGCAGGTATGCCGCCAAATTTAAACTTTTCCCATGAGGACTTAACTATTGAGTCCACAAAGCCGTCGCCTGCAAATATTGACTTGGAGTTGGGGTCCTCAGTGTTATATTCGTAACCGCCAACTTCAGTGATAATATTCGTGATAGCTCCATCTTGAATAGTTATAAGGGCTGTGCCTTCAGGCACGATTACCTTTGTCCCATTTGTAATTACATTTTCGTTGCCCTTGTAGTTTGCTCCCCTCTTGTTGTTTACTCCCATAGGTATTCCAGGAAAGACTGCTGCTGTTGCAGGCACGCCTGGCATTGGTCCATAAAAATCCTTCCATTGATCTGCTAAGGTTCCACCTAAAGAACCCATAAAAGCTTGTATAAATCCCATTATTTCCTCCTTATATCTTTAACTTTTAATTAACTCCAATTAAGAGCTTAAAACTATCATTGACAACGTCATATTCCATGAGAAGGGTCCCCTTCTTGTTGATGAAGTATTGTCCCATCATTTCCGTCAAATTCTCATCAATAGGGTTGTCCTTCCTAAGAGTAACTAGATAGCCCTCATAACTTCCGCCATCTAGTTTCATTTCATAGTCATCTACCTCAAAATAAACTTTTTCATTTTTAAAAATTCCAAGTTTACTTAATCTTTCAAGGACTTCTTCTAATGCATTATCTCTATTAATGTAGTCAGGCAAATAAGATTTTTCCTTTATGTAGACAGCTCTCTTGCCTCCGTCCCAATCAACCTGCATGCCAAATAATTCTGAAATAGACCTTAGTGGCAGATAGGTCCTATCATTTCTCAAAAAGGCTGGTGCATCTAAGAGGGCTGGTCCTGCCTTCTCTTCATCTGAAATCCAAACCTCGTCATCGCCAATGGCAAGTAAAATATTTGTCTTGTCTCTTTTTATTTTCACAGTCATGTCTTCCTGGTTGTAGTCAACTTTTGCACCAAGGTTCTCTGCAATTACCCTAATTGGTACGAAAGTTCTGTCTTCCCAAATTAGTGGCGGTTGGTCTGACTCTACCAGTTGCCCATTAATATAAATTTTTATTGGCTTTTGAATCTTAAAGCCAGTAAAAATAAGGGATGATAAAATTAAAAGCAGTAACAAAAATTTTGAAATCACATTTTTCTTTTTCATTTTTTTCATGTCATCACCTTTCTATACTTTTGTAAGTTCTATCCTAATATTCTCTTTGCCCTTCCTAAAACTTTTCATAGACATCTCCTCTCTTTCTAAAATATTTCTTCCTAATTATAATTTTTTCCAACTTTTTATCTTTATAATTTTATTTTACTAAAATTTAAAATTTTCACATCACCCAAAAGGGTGATTTTTTATAAATTTTTGAAAAATTTTTTATTTTTTCTCCCTTGCAAGTCTTTTGCTTTTTATCCAAGGGCTGAAATCAAATAGCTTAAAGGACATTTTTTTGATATAATTAAAAAAACTTTAAGTAATTAAATCTCTATCTAAATAAAATTGTGGAAGAAGGGAGGAAGACTCGTGTATCGCAAAGAAATAATCAGCTATTTGCTTTCAATTTTTTTAGTTTTTGTGGCAGGCATCCTTCACACAATGGATTATTTTTCTCTAATAAATTTTCCTGTACATGTAATAATTTTTTGCCTCTACACCACAATAATTTTTTTGTGGCTTAGAAATATGAATAACAGAGTTTTAAGGGCATCAGTTGTCAAAAGATTTAAAACTATTGGCATCCTCTTAATTTTTTATTTGGCATTTAGAACTCTTAAGTACGAAATATTATTAGAAAGTCCCTTGGCTGTTAGATACATCAGATATTTTTATTATGTCTTTCCCATAGTCCTCATCCAGCTTGTCTTTTTGACATCTCTCTTTGTTGGAAAGTCTGAAAGGGAAAATATTAGCGACTTTTGGAAACTCCTTTGGGTCCCAACGGGAGTTTTAGTTGTTCTCATCTTGACTAACGACATCCATGGACTTGTCTTTTCCTTAGACGCAAGCTCAAGGGGCTTAAACCAATATGGACCGGTCTTTTATTTCGGAATTATTTATATAGGCATCCTTTCTCTTTTGACCCTATTTTTTACAATGATTCCCTACATAACAAGAGGACCCATCTCCATCATAGTCCCTTCCATTTCCATTTTATTAATTTGGGCGCTCTACACTTTTTTATATATGCTTGGCTGGCAGCCCTTTGAATATTTTAAAATGGTCTTTAAAAGTGCTGAGTTCAATATTTTAATGGTGATTTTATTTATTGAATCCCTAGTTTTTAAAAGGCTCATCCCTTCCAACAGGGGTTACGAATCTTTTTTAAAGATGTCATCACTTAACATTGGCATAATGGACTTAAATGAAAATATTATTTTCACTCCCAAAAATTATCCCAACATCGAGCCTAAGCTCATTAATAAGGCCTACAAGAAACCTGTCCTCTTAAATGAGAACACCCTTCTCGAAAGTGCCAGCATCAAGGGCGGCAAATCTTTTTGGTTCGTTGACCTAACAGACTTTAACACGCTCAAGAAAAAATTAATGCAGCTTAACGAAGAGATGCTTAGCGAAAATGAACTTTTAAAGGCAAACAACAAGCTAAAGAAAAATATGGTAAAGGTCCAGGAGCAAAAGGAAATAAGAGAGTACATCCAATTAAAGCTGGAACCTCAATTTGAAAAGCTAAAATACATTATGAAAAACCTGCCAGAAGATGAAGTGGAATTTGAAAAGACTTTAAAGTATGCCTGCATCCTAGATGTTTACATAAAAAGATATGCCAACTTATTTTTGCTCACAAAAAATAAAAAAAATCTAGACCTTTCAGAGTTAAGGCTCGCCTTCTCTGAGTCCCTAGATTATTTAGAATTGAGCCAGGTGAGAACTGATTTAGATTGGAGAATAAATAGGAGCTTTGATGCAAAAATTTGCCTAAAATTATATGAAATTTTCCAAAATATTTTGGAGATTTATCAGCCTCACATGTCTTCCATTAGCCTTATCTTTGCCGACAAGAGAAGGCGCCCCGAATTAAAGATAAAAGTCATATCTTCAAAAACTTTTTCTATCTTTAAGGAGCTAGAAAAAAATTATAGGAAGGATGGCATCTTAATCCACGAAAACTTTAGTGGAGATCAAATAAATTGGACTATTTCTATTGAAAGGGGTGCCCTATGAAATTAATGGACTTAAACACCTTTAGGTTGACCTACCTCTTTGTGGTAAACCTAGTGATTTTAGTTGTAAGCCTAAAATTTGTCGTTGCGGCATCAAATAGTAAAAGAGAGTCCCCAATTTTTGCCTTCAGCTTAGGGATTTTCCTCTTGAGTTTTTTGCCCCTACAAGTTTTAGCAGAAATTGGCAGTGGAAAAATTAATATGAGCAAATTGTTTTTATCCTTGCCTGCCTATATTTTTATTTACTACGACCTATTCCTTTGCTCCTTGGAATATTTATTTTTCAGCAAATTTTTTAAGACTCAAAACACAAGTATTGGAAGAACTCCATTAAGGAAAGCATGGACAACCTTCCCGATGGCATTTGCTTTTCAAAAGCAGATGGGACGCCTCTACTGGTAAATAGGCAGATGCAAGAAATTTCCTACCAAGTTTTTGGCAGGATGCTAGTAAATGACGTAGTTTGTGCTGAAGATGTGAGAAATAACAAAATCAAGGCTCCCACAAAAATTTTGCAAAGGGACCCTCTTGTCATTGAATCCAAGGGCAAGGTTTGGCTCATAAAAATTATTCTTCATGAAAATTTTAGAGAGACCTTGGCTTATAACATTACCCTTGAATGGGCAATGTATAAGGAAATTGAGAGCAAGACTTCGCAAATTCAAAGAATAAATGAAAGTCTAAAGGACTACCAAAAAAATGTGGTAGAATACACTAGGCAAAAGGAAATTTTGCAGGCGAAGATAAAAATTCACGACAAAATCGGTCAGTCCCTCATATATTTTAGGCGCTACTTGAAAAAAAATAAAAAGATCAAGGAAGACCGCCACATGCTCATAAAGCTTTGGATGGAAAGTCTCTTGATCTTAGACGAAAAAATAGATGAAAAAAATGACTTCACAGAAGAAAAGCCTGACACTTCAAAAAATAAGTTGCTCTTTGAAAAACTAATTTCAGCAGCAAAGGACATCGGCGTAAAAGTTCATCTTCATGGAAAAACTCCTGACAACGAAAGGGACTGGATCCTTTTAGTTGACATAGTCCACGAAGCCCTAAACAATGCCATAAGACATGGCGAGGCAAAAAACATTTGGATCTATTTAAGTGAAGACGAACTTAACAAGTTCTTAAAAATAGAAAATGATGGACTTCCTGCTCATGGACCCATAAGGGAAAAGGGCGGCCTAAAAAATATTCGCCAGCACATAGAAAGTTATGGTGGTAGAATGGAGATAAAAGCAAGCCCAAAATTTCAGCTAAACTTGTCTTGGCCTAAAGGAGAAAATTATGACTTATAAAATAATGATTGTAGACGACCAGTTTGTTTCCCGCGAGATGTTTAAACTTTATATAGACCAATGCCCCCATTACGAAGTTGTCTACTGCATTGACACAGCCATGTTTGCCGATACCTATGTCCTAAAGGATGACTTGGACCTTATTATTATGGACATACTCATGGAAGATGGGTCTAACGGGCTTGATGCTGCAGAGAAGATTAAAAAATTAAAGCCAAACATAAAAATAATCGCCGTGACAAGTATGCCCGAAATTTCTTGGATGGACATGGCGAAAAAAATTGGCATAGATAGTTTTTGGTACAAGGAAGTTTCCGAGAATACAATTTTGGAAATTATCGAGAGGACCCTGGCAGGCGAATCAATTTATCCCGAAGAAACTCCAGAGGTAAAGCTCGGTTTGACAAAATCAACAGAGCTTACGCCCAGAGAAATTCAAGTCCTTCGCCTCTTGACCACAGGTGTTGGAAATGACGAGATAGCAGAAAGGCTTAACATATCACAAAACACAGTGAAGACTCACATCAAACACCTCTTAGATAAAACTGGCTTTAACACTAGGACGCAGCTTGCCATACAAGCCCGCATCACAGGCTTTGTCATAGAAGATGATTAAATCTATATAAGAAAACCCTTTGTCAGAAAATTCCAACAAAGGGTTCTTTTTTGCCCTCGCAAAATCATTGGGCATTCACAGTCTTTTTTATGTAAAAACCAAAAATTATCCCCAAAGAAAGAGGAAGGTAAAAAAGATAGTTGCTACTTAAAAAATATATCCAAAACAAGTGTGGAATGAATAAGAAAATTAGAAGGTAAGAAAAATATCCTCGCCTTTTAAATAAGCTTGGCAAAAAAATTAAAAGTCCCAACAAAAATGGCATGACAAGTCTTATGTTTATAACTGCCACAGCCATATAAACTTTTGGCATTTCGCCAATACTTAAAAATAAAATGCCGCTAAAAAAATAAATCAAAAATAAAATAATAGCCTTGTCTTTGTCCTTTTTGTCGTAAATTTTTATTAGCTTTTCTTTCAATCTCCCACTCCTTTTCTAGCTTTCGTGAAGGTAGATTTTAATTTTTATCTTGAGCCACTTGCCTCGCATTTCCTTTTTTACAACTTTGGCAAAGAGGACCTTGCCAGCATCCATTAGTCGCGAAAAGATGACATTGTCTTGACGAGGGACATAGCCAATTTTATCTTTTCCTAAAGTTTCTATGCGAATGGCTTGGGGGTCGTGTTCATTTTCTGGCTCGCGATAAAAAACTAAGCGGTCGTCATCTTTGAGGCTTTCACCAATTTTTTCAATACCTTCAATGTGTGTCGTGCCAGCAACATAGGTGTCAAAAAGATAAATGTCCCTCTCAAAGGGTTTGGGCAAGTCAAGACCACTTCCAGTCTTCATGAGATATTCAATTAAATCGCCATTATCTATTTTTACTAAGTCGCTCATGATTCATCCCTCATCAGTTCATTAATGCACTCTTCTTGCGTGTCTATTGCATCTTCAAAACTCTTTAAATCTCTCTCTAAGTCCCTTAACTTCTCTGCCTTTTTCTTCTCGTCCTCTACGTAAATGCTTAAGCTATAGGGCGGCGTGGACCTTATTAAGTCAATGTCTCTTTGAACTTGTTCCACCAAGTCCTCTAGCCTTTTTACTTCATCTTCCAAGGACTTGCCAGTAAGGTCTCCTCCATCTTTATCATCGCCACTGCAAACTATGTCGTAAATAATTTGAAGACTTGCTAGGTCGCCATCCTTGTAGGCTTCAGTTGCATTGAAAAATAATTCCTTTTCTGCATCTGTGATTAAGGGATTGATGTCTGGATGTAGCCTCTTGACAATATTTTTGTAGAGTTTTTTAAAGAGCCTAGCATCTTCCTCAGATAGCAATTCAGCTTTTGAACGCTCGAGGGCATGGTTGATCTCATCAACTTTTTCATCTAACTTCTTTTTGTAGTCGGCAAATTCTTCATCAAGCTTCTTGTCAATAACTTCCATCTTAATTTTTTCTTGACGGTTCTTTTTCGCCTGAATCATATCCCTTTTTCTCTTCAAGCGAAGATACTTGCAATAGGCCTTGTAGAGCCTGTACTCCAGGCTGCCAAAAGTAAGCATATATGCAGTTTTAATATTTTCACAAATAACAAACTTAAGATTGTCCCTTTCAAAAACAAGGTCCTCCAAAGTTTTTTTCAGCTCTTGGATCCTCTCCCTTGCCCTTTTATCATCTGGAAACTCAATAATTTGTCCCATTCCCTGCCTCCTTCCTCAATCATCATATTTTAATATATCAAGACTCATTTTTTACAGTATCGACATAAGCCTCGTTTACTTATTTCTATATCCTGACCATCAAAATTATACATTCTGCGTGGCTCGTTGGTAACGCCGAGGAGATATGAAGATTTGCTACAACAGGTAACTACGTCGTGGTTCTTGTTTAAATTAGGAACTTATTAACCAAGCAAAACAAGATCATAATCCGCTTGTTTTCTGACATTTTTTACTTTTTCTTGGTTAATTGCTCTGTTAATAGAATTTATCTACTACAGATATCGCGTTAAATATATCCAGTTTTAATTCTTCATCTGTATCATATGTATATTTTAAAATAGAATCTAATATCCTTCTGAGTAATTCCTCATCAATATGTCCAGCCGCAACATGGTAGCTTATATTTTCCATCTCCCTAAAATATACATTTGCGACCGCCATATAACCATTTTTCAATAAAAACATTGCGGTAAGAGTGATTGCTATTCTTTTATTCCCATCTGCAAAGCAATGAAACTTACATGCACAGAAAAATAGATGCTCTAGCTTATCTAAAAAGGTTGGATAATAATCATCATTCTGTATATGAAACAAAACACTTTCTAACTTTCCCGTATCAAGTTGACCATAGTCTCCACCACCACTATTTTCTATGGTAGCTTGGTGAATAGCTTTAGCTTCTTCAATAGTAATATAATTGATTTCTGCCATTAGCTACGCTCCTTTAATCGTTTTAACACATCACTATTCTCTTGCATCAACTTTTCAAGCTCATCACCAGCTACACCCAAGAATTTTTCATATTCTTCTGTATCTAATGGTTTGATATATTCTTCCAATTGATAATGAAAAGCATCTCTTAGCGCCATATCTCGACTAGCCATTTTCGTTCTCGCTCTAATTATTAAAGGTTTCCATAACGGCAATGTTTCAAATGATGTAAAAATGTCAGACAATTCCCAGTTATTAAGTTTCCTTCCCAATTGTTCCGATTGATCTTTTATCATTGAAGCCAAACCACATTCATAGGATGCAATCAAATCTAAAACTTCTGAATACATAGTATCCCTTGCATTATCTTTTTTGGTCAAATGAAGTATATGCTTATATTCTTGTGCCTTTTCCTTGAATATACTCTGATATATTTTATTCGTATATATCGCATATTTACTATTTCCCATATCAACATAATCTCTTAATGCATCAGTAAATTCTCTACGATAATTCTCCTCTTGAAGAAAAGCGCTTATAAAGTCTTGATCTCTTTGATTGATGTACTTTGTAGAACCACCAGTTCTTTGATTAACAAAATCAATGACAATGTCTAACATTATTTGTCGAAGAACTTTTGCATTTTCACTTTCTGCCAATAACATTGCCATATTTAGAAAGGCTTTAAAATCAAATATTGCTATTTGCGGCGTTCTATTGCTAATGTTCCCGACATAAATGTCGGGAACATCCTGCGCTAATACACAATTCATGAATTCTTTGAGCTTTTTACCCTTTAGAATCTCATATCCATTTGAAGCAATTTCCTCAGAATTCTCGCTAACATATCTCTCGATTGTTCTCACATCAACATCAAAATATGTTGCCACCATTGATTTTGTTAATCTTAATCGTCCATCAAACATAATACCTTGAATACCTGTCTGATTTTGAATTTCATTAACTGCTAAATCATTATTCAAAATATTTTGTCTAGCGATTTGAGACGTAGTTAAATCTTTTGCCATTCTCATACTTCCTTTTTACTATATATTTACAGAATATAAGAAAAATTATTTCCCATACTTTTCTTTTAACCTATATTCATCCAATTCAACCATAAGTTCCACATATGCCTCTCTCAATTCTACTGGTGACATAGTTTTTGCAAATCCCATATACTTATCATATTTCTTAGTCCTGCGCTCCTCTTCCTCTGATTCATACATTGTCTTTTCATTCTTAAAACAATCTGCCTCTGACTCATCAAGGCAAAAATAAACGAGCGACAATATGGTTGCATATTATTTTCTTTCCATTTGCTAAAGGACAATCGCAAGTGGATTTTCGTGGATGCTCCATATCTACATGAGCATTATAATCCTCATCGCCACTACCTGCTACTAAATCTTCGCAGGTTCCATCTTCATTCACAGTATACGAAAGAACTTTATTCTATTTATAATAATCCATTCCACGCCATATAGATTTACTGCTGGCAATATCTATTAATCCCATAAAGAACCTCCGCAAAATACTCTTTCAATCTAAATCCGTTAATAATATTGGATATCATCGTTTTCTAAAATTCCAAGCAATAAAAGTAAATAAGCTTACCCTAGCAAAATCATTTGATCTTCACAGCCTTTTTTATATAAAAACCAAAAATTAGTCCCATGCCCTGCCTCCTTCTTACTTTTATTTTAATACTTTTAATTTAGAAAATTAAAGGGGAAAACTAAAAATTCAGGCACCGTTTTATAAGACCCGTCCCTAGCCACTATTCCATACCTCTTATAGGAGTAAAGAATTGCTCGGTAGGAAACCACAACTCCCTATTCTGAGCTGCCAATAACGGGAAAGAACAAGACTATAACAAGTAGCAAAATAAACAGCTTTTTCCTTTTCTTTTTATCTCTCTTTCTTTTTCTAATAAATACTCCCCCTTAAATTATTGCAAATTAATGCTATCTTCTTTTTCTATGACAATAAAAGTAAGATACATTAATTGATGTCTTAACTTTGTTAGGGCTTTAAAAATTATTATTAAAGATTTTTATTGTTATGGCATGCCAGTCTCTTCTAATTAGAAATGTTTCCCTTATGGAATTATTTCTAATTAGACATATTATTAAAAATTGTTACACCCTCACGTGAGGATTGGTGTATTGACCATGTTTTTTTGTGTGTTTCCCATATTGAATAGAAAACTTTGGACATCTGTGCAGACAGCCAAGACAGGCAATGCACTTTTCTTTTACCCAGACAGGTCTTTCATTTACTAATTTTATTGCGGCAATAGGACACTTTCTTTGGCACAGCCCGCATCCAATACAGGTATCTTCAACATGAAAATTAGATGTCTTTCTAGTCCAAGAATTATAAAGTGGTTGTGCGAATAAATCTACTAAGAAAGATGGCATTCTAGGACTCATCTTTTCATTTTCTTCTCTATTTCTAATTCTCTCAATAAGAGAATCTATTTCTTTTTCAGTATTTTTCGTGACCTTCTCAACTTTTTCCTCAGTAGAAAGATCAAAAATAGGAGTCCAGGTATCTGCCATCTTGACAGAATAAAAGGCATTGATTTTTATACCTGACAGAGCCCTCTTCGCCATTACATCTGACGCACCTGGCGTCGTTCCGTATGTAGAAATAAAATAAAGATACTTGGCTCTTACATCTATTTTTTCCAAAAAATCTTTTACAAGGCTTGGGAGTCCCCAATTATAAGTTGGTGAAATGATTCCAATTTCATCATCTTGAAAATCAAATTTAGCTTCTCTCATGAAGTCCACCATAGAAAAAATTTCTTGATTAAATTCTTTTCCTATTCTAGTGGCTAGGTACTTGCAATTTCCCGTAGCCGAAAAATAAATTATCATCTTTTCTCCTTTTATTAATTCATTTTCAAAATATCTACTTCTTCTCAAAAATAGTGGTTACCTTAAAATATCTTGTGTCCATATAAAAGATAATTATATTAATCCCTTTATGTCCTCCAACTTTATCATTACTTTTATTTTAATCCTTTTAATTTAAAAAATTAAAGGGGAAAATTAAAAACTCCTTAGCTGTAAAATATGACTCATCCTCTTCCATCCTGTGGTACTTGGTGTAGGAATATAAAATAGCCTTATAAGAAACAGTGCCACCATCCTTGTAGCGATAAGTTATGGGACAGAGCAAAACTAAAAGAAGTAGCAAAATAAATAGCTTTTTCCTTTTCTTTTTATCCCTCTTTCTTTTTATCATAAATTATCCCCCTTAAAATTTTACAAATGTACTTTAAGTCTACATTTAATACTTCCTCTAAATAGATAATATCATTTTTTTACAATCTTACCTTTATAATACAAGATACAAAAAAACGACTAAGATTTTTTCTTAATCGTCTTTCCCTTTTCCACTATCTAAATTTTTTAATTTAAAATTTTTTGTAATTAATAATTTATTTTTTACTTCTAAAAAATTTTACGAGACAAGCAAGCATTCCTATTACATATATAAGATAAAAAATATGTAGGACAGCAACTGGCATCCTAATACTCGCTTCTGGATGCCTTAAGGCGTAGCTTAAAAAAATAATCATAAGAACAAACATTATTATAAAGCAGATTAAATATTTTCTCTTACCTCGTCCATTTAACATTTTATACCTCCCTTTGGAAGTGAATCCTCTTAACCCCCTCCTAGATAAGGAGGTCTTTACTTTTTCCCTTTTTTAATTTTTATTATGTCTTAATTTATTTCATATATTTTTTAATAAGGCTAGTCTTTTTCTCTGATAGCCAAAATAATTTCCATCAATTAGTAGGCTTCCCCGAATTATTTATAACCATCAGCCATGAAAATGATTTTCGTAGTTATCTATTAAAAGTCTAAGTCTCTTCACTTCTTCTTCTAGAAGCTCTCTGCCCTCACCTGTTATTTCATAATATTTTCCCTTTTTATCCACTTCAACTCTTGTAATCAAATCATTTTCTAAAAACTGTGCCAAAAGGGCGTAAAGGGTTCCTGGTGCAAGCCTTATTCTTCCTCTTGTGATTTCACTTACCCAAGAGGTGATCTCTGCCCCATTTCTCACTTGACCTAGTGCCAAGAGGGTGAAGTACATGGGCTCTGTTAGGGTTTGGAATTGGTCTCTTGCCATGTCTACACCTCCAAGATCCTTGCAATATCCTTTTGGACCTCTTCATCTTCAAGATTTCCACTTACTTCTAAGACCACATTCTTGTATAAAATCAAATAGTCTTCTTGATCTGATAAGATATATATCCTGTCATAGGGATAGGCTTCAGAGATGTCCTTAACAAATTCAGCCCTATAAGGGTGCTTCATAGTATCTTTTAAAATTCTTTCAAATAAATTGCATGCAAGGTCCTGTGACTTTACAACAGTCTTTATTATGCCAAGCTTATTTTTTTCTGATGAATAATAATCGCAGCTTTCTGTCAAAAAGCTTCTCCTTTCCCTAGTCTTAATAAAATCTCTCACAACTTGGCTTTCAATCTCATTAGCCGTAGATAATTTATCGATTAAGGTAAAAGTAAAAATATTTGTAATTAAAGAAATTAAAACTATCATTGAGATTAAAATAAATTTTTTCTCCTTTCTTTTTATGTTCATGGCTTTAATTTTTTTGCGATAGAAATAAATAAATGAAAACATAATAATTGATGGTAAGAGACTTATGATCATATTTGCCCCAGTAGAGTCGCCACTAGGAAGTAAAAAGTCTGATGTAAGTGCAACCACTATTAAAATAATTGCAATATAAAATAATATGATAAAGGACTTAGAAAAGGTAAGTCGCGAAAACTTTATTTCATTTACATCTTTAGCGTCTCTGTTTCTATTTTTAAAAAATATATAATCTCCCAGAGCCAAGGCATCCAAAAGAAGAAATAAAAGGCAAGCTGGACCCATAAATATTGTGTAGTTGGAGTAAAATATGTTACTGGATAAAAATTGAGAAATTAAAAAGAAAGATAGGAAGGCAAAAACAATGAAATTTATGCTAAGAGAAATTATTTCACCCCTGACGCCCTTCTTTAAAATTTCAATTTCTTCACTCCCATCGTTATAAAGAGAGTCTTGGCTTCCTTCTTCTAACTTGTAAATGTTCATGTTGAAGGTCCTGTATACAAGATGCCAACCAAAATCTCCTGCCATATCATCAAAGTCCCTTAGTTCATCCTTGGAGAAGGCAGAAAAGGATCCTTCATTAGGAGCCATGGAAATTTTGTATCTGGCATCTTCTGGTTCAGTTTTTTTAAACTTGTGGATAAAGGGCAAAATTATTTTTTCAATTTGCCAGCCCTTTTTTGCCATGTCTTCATACCATTTTTCAACAAGTCCAAAGTTTGTATAAGCTAAATATTTTGTCTTTAACATAATCTTGCCTCCTTTAGTATCGACTATCGATAATTAAATTATATATCGATACACGATAGATTGCAATAAGCTTTAAAATATTTTTTAGCGTTTTTCTTAACTTCTCTTTCAAATTTTATTTTTATCTTTCTCAAAAAATTTTTTATAAATAAGGCCCCTAAGATATAAATCCTAGGGACCTCTAATTTATTTTTCACTTGTTATTATCTCTTTTGACCAAATATTTATGGGAAATATCTTTATTTTACTTTAAAAATTATCATTAATATTTTCAATTATTCTCCATAAATTCTTTGAGACTTTTATCGAAATCAGTCTTTATCTTTTTCTTTACTTAATTTTACTAAACTCATTTGATAATCTGATTTTAGTTTCTTGAAAAATTTACCAATATTATAATTCCTATTAAAGGATAACGTTGAATTAATCATTGATTTATCATTTATATCTTCATCAATTATATCTAATTTTCTAACTTCCACGCCCTCTTTTGATGCAAAATCTAGAAAGCTTTCTTCATTAAAATTGTCAGTATCAAATACCATTATATAAGACTTTGTTGTCATATCGTTTATAAAATCACTAACGCCCTTTAAGGATACAAAGGTTACTAGACAAATTATAGTTGCAATTACTGCTCCTTCATAAAATCCAATTCCCACTGCAAGTCCAATTGCTGCAGATAACCATAGGGTCGCAGCTGTTGTAAGACCCGATACACCTTCTTTTTTTGAAGTATAGTACCTGCACCTAAAAAACCAATTACACTTACAACTTGGCCCGCAATCCTCGCCGTATCTCGTCCAACATCATCAGATATTTTGCCAATTCCATCTATTCCTATAAGCATAATTAAACAGGCGCCAACACTAACAATAATATGCGTTCTAAAACCAGCAGCTCTATTTTTCATTTCTCTTTCTACACCAATAATGGCCCCCAAAAAGGCTGCTAACAATATTCTAAGTGTCACTAAAAATATATCCATCTTTCCCTCCTTTACATAGTACTTAATAATATTTTAAATAAGTCCTTTAGTGAAAATTTAATTTTTATATTTTTACTTATTTTCTTTTTGGAAATCTTATTAAATATATTTTAATTAATAAGAAAATTAAAATCTTCCCTGCAATTTTTCTTTATTTTTATTCAAAAATAAGTTTGAAGTACAAGTACTATCAAACCTACTTTTTGAGAAGAGTAATACATTCTGCGTGAAACAAGTGAACACTAAGTATGTCAAGTGAACCTGTCTGTATGTTGGAACATATCGACTAAACTATTTAACGATAGCATAAGGTTATCGTTAAATAGTATCAGACTATAATGTCCCATACATAGAATACTTTTTGAGACATGTTTTAATGAATCTGAGTCTGTTTGTGAAAATATATCTTAAGAACTATTCAAGTAAATTATTTTATACTATTAAATTCATCTTCTTGTTTACAGTACCTTTCTATTCTTCTATCATATGTGTCTTTGTTGAAATTTTGCCGTGTAATATACAATTTATATCTTTTAAAAATTTTCTCTTTTAAAAAAATTTTTTCTATTGCACAACATGGGCTAATTTCATAATTATTGTTATTTCTAAGAAAATCAATAAATGTATTTGCTTTTTTATTTCTAAACAATTCTGGAGATAACATCCCTATTCGGAAATATTCCTTATTTTTATTATCAAAATAATGTACCACGGGCTGATTGGCAGTTATAAAATTGTATAACTTTGTATCATTTAAAATATATATTCCCTCTCTTTCAACAAAAGAGTAAGAAATATTTGTTAATAAAATCGGGACTACATTTACATTATCTATATTGCAATTAATAGCCTTAAGTCTTGAATTAATGCTTTTCTTTCCATTTTCATCCTTGGTAAAATATTTTAAATTGCGTTTAAATTTATCAATGTAATAATCTAACTCCTGAATATTACGACAATATCCTCTCACATTCTCATGCTGAAATTGAGTTTTGCACTCAATGACAAACAGTGTATCATCTATATATAGTAAAATATCTAATTCATAACTCTCGCCATTACTACTTGTTTTAACATTCTTAATTGCACTAAGATTGTATCTCAATAATAAATTATGTATGTTTTCTTCATATTTTGAACCCTTTTTCGATATTTCATTATTATTAGTAAAAAGAACCATTACACTTTGTGGTGACCCCATAAAGTTGGACCTAATAC
>OGTN01000394.1_pt1 | contig 19157 bp, 19 predicted proteins | sample 1574591 | NCBI WGS metagenome assembly OGTN01 (sample SAMN03295830, study PRJEB24534) | human gut metagenome | isolation source: fecal sample 5 from infant 4 | host: Homo sapiens | place: USA: Pittsburgh, PA | collected 2014-07
AAAAAACTGACCTCCTTAAGTTGGTTTGTTAGTCCAACTTTTGGGGGTCAGTTCAAAATTCTAGCAGATTTTTATATTATAAATTGTTTAATTTCTCTATTATTTCTCGCACATTTTTTTCTACTTCATCTTCCCTCACTGAAAAGATGGCTCTTGACATGCACAGACCATCTAAGTCTAGGCCAGTGAAAAAGTCTAACCTATCCTTACTTATTCCTCCTATGGGAAAGACTGGAATTAAGAGAGCTTCTCTTATTTCTTTAAAGCTTTCTAGTGTAATCCTTGAGGCATCTTTCTTGGTTTTTGTTTCAAAAAAAGCTCCCGTCCCAATATAAGATGCTCCCATATTTTCTGCCTCAATACCAAGCTTTACAGTTTTTGCCGTTGCACCAATTATCTCATCTCTTCCCAAGACTTCTCTTGCCCGAGAAATTTTTTCGTCCTCTTGACCAAGATGAAGTGCAGTGCCATATTTTTTCGCAAGCTTTAAGTTATCATTTAAGATAAAAAGGCACTTACCATCAATTTCACTTTTTATATTTAAGATTTTTTCTCCAAGCTCATCTTCATCTGCAAACTTGTCTCTAAGCTGATAAATCCCCATTCCAGCCTTGACTGCATTTTTTATTTTCCATAAATCATCGCCTTCAGAAATTCCATATAAAATTGGCTTAATAAATTTCTGTGAAGGAGATAAAATTTCAAGATCTCCACTTATTTCGTCTATGCCTTGCATTTTACTTATAATATCTTGGGCATTTACTTTATTATCTCTTATGACATTTTTCCCAAGCTGCCTTAAAAATATTGCAGCAAGAGCACAGGCTTTTAAGTTTGACATGGGGGCTGCCAAAAGAGAAGTTATCATGGCAGATTCCATGTCTCCTAAGCCAGTGATTTTTTTTAAATTTTCATCGCCACCAGGAATTGAAATTAATAAGTGAGAGTTAGCTATAACTTCATACTTGCCGCTAACTACAACTGTAGCTTTACTTTTTTCTTGGAGTTCTAAGGCAATATCTATAAAATCCTCTCGAGATAAATTATCATCTCTTGAATCCACGCCAGTGAAGGTCTTGCCCCTTGCCAAGTAATTAATTTCGTTAAAATTTCCTCTTATGACATTAAATTTAAAATTACTGATAAGGTCTTTTGCCAAGTCTCTTCTTAGACTACTAGAAGCAACTCCAACTGGGTCAAAGACCAGAGGAATATTATTTTCCTCTGCAACTTTTGCAGAAATTTTAATTGCTTCAATTTTATCTTCGTTTAACATTCCCATATTCAAGAGGAGGGCAGAAGATTTTTTTGTAATTTCAGCAACTTCCTTGGAATATTCTGCCATCATTGGACTTGCTCCAAGAGATAAAACAAAGTCAGCAAGTCTAGCTCTTGTGACGCTATTTGAAATAATATGTACTAAGGGAGCCTTGTCCCTTAGATTTTTTAAATTTGCCTTAATTTTCATTTTTATCGCTCAAATTATACATGTGATATAGGGGTCCCCTGCCCCTTCCTATATCAAAGCCATAAGCTATGGCACCACTTAAATATTTTTTTGCAGCTACAAGTGCATCATAAAGACTTTTTCCCTTTGCAAGTTCACAAGCTAGGGCACTGGATAGGGTGCAACCTGTGCCATGGGTATTTTTGTTGTCTATGTTTTTTCCCTCTATTACAAAGAGCCCCTCTCTTCCACAAAGCACATCATCCTTTGAGTCTTTTAGGTGACCTCCCTTTATTAGAAAGGCTACTTTATATTTGTTATATAAAAATTCTGCTGCCTCCTTCATCTCTTCAAGGCTTTCAATTTTTTTGCCGTAAATAATTCCAGCTTCAATAAGATTTGGGGTGATTAAAGTTGCCTTTTGAAATAAAATTTCCTTCATCTTCTCAAGAGTATCATCAGGCACAAGGGTAAAGCCGCTAGTTGATGTAATTACTGGGTCTAAAACTATGGGCAGATCTTTAAAATATTTTTCAGCTATCTCAGATATAACTTCTACTTGTCCTGGACTTGCCACCATGCCAATTTTTACAGCATGGGGCATAATATCTTGGCAAATTGACAAAAGCTGACCCTTAAGCATTTCCTCACTTATAGGTGAGGAAGCCTGAACACCCATAGTATTTTGTGCAGTTATTGCTGTAATGGCAGTCATGCCATAAAACTTATATGAAGTTATGGTTTTTAAGTCGGCTTGGATACCTGCACCACCGCTAGAGTCAGACCCAGCTATGCTTAAAATCTTTTTAATTTCCATGTTTATTTCCCTCTAAATTAAGATAATCATTAAGAGCTGTCTTTTTAAGGCTCAAAATAATTATTATTGCTATTATCGAACCGCCAAGGGTACTTACAGAAAAAGGAATAATTAGTCCAAAAAATGCCATTTCCTTTCCAAGAATAAACTTGGCTACTGGATAGGCTAATAGGGCACCTATAACTCCTGTGCCAAAAACTTCTCCCAAAAAGGCAAGGGAAAGCTTTCTTGTCTTGTAATATAAAATGCCTGCTAAAAAGGCACCAACCATTGAACCAGGAAAGGCCATTAAAGAACCTGTTCCTGATAAATTTCTAATAAGTGAAATGCAAAAGGCAACAAGGACTGAATAGATGGGCCCCAATATTACTGCAGAAAGTACATTTACCATGTGCTGAATTGGATAACACTTTGAAAGTCCCACTGGAAAGTTTACAAAGGAAAAAACAACGCCTATGGCAACAAAAAGAGCTGCCACAGTTAACTTCTTAGTATTAGATTTCATATTTACCTCCTAGAGAGTGCTGACATAAAAACTAAAACTATTCCCTACGTTGGCATTATCCAAATCAGGTAACGGTCGAAATTAACAATTTCCTCTCAGCCTGTCAACAAGCTCCCTTTTTTATTTAATTAAATTTTTACACTGAACTAAATTTATTTAAATTTTAATATTAGTTCACTTAGATTAAGCTTCTATTTTAATATCTTTGCCTTCAAGTATTAAATTCATATTTTTTGCAGAGCACATTGAGCCGCACATTGTGCAGGTATTTTCTTCTTCAGGCATGGATGAATCTCTGTACTCTCTTGGCTTAACCTTGTCAAGAGCAAGCTCAAACATTCCTTCCCAGTCAATCTTTTGGCGTCTCTTGCTCATTTCTAAATCCCAATTTCTTGCATCTTTTAATTTATTAATGTCACCTGCATGAGCTGCAATTTTGCAAGCTACAATTCCTTCGCGAACATCTTCTACATTTGGCAGTCTCAAATGTTCAGCAGGCGTTACATAACACAAGAAATCTGCACCATGAGCCGCTGCAATTGCACCGCCAATTGCCGATGTAATATGGTCATAACCAGGTGCCACATCTGTAACAAGAGGTCCCAAGACATAAAAAGGTGCCTTGTGGCAAAGTTTCTTTTGAAGTTTGACATTCATTTCAATGTCACCAATTGGTACATGACCAGGCCCTTCAATAATTACTTGCACGTCCTTCTCCCAAGCTCTCTTTGTAAGCTCACCAAGTGTAATAAGTTCTGAAATTTGAGCAGGGTCTGTGGCATCATGAATGCCACCAGGTCTCAAAGAATCTCCAAGAGAAAGAGTCACATCATATTCTCTGCAAATATCCAAGAGCTCATCATAGTATTGGTAAAAGGGATTTTCTGCGTCATTCATCATCATCCAACCAAAGAGTAGAGAGCCTCCTCGAGATACAATTTCATTTACACGCCTATTCCTCATAAATATTTCAGCATTTGCCCTATTTATGCCTGCGTGAATTGTCACAAAGTCCACTCCATTTTCGGCATGATTTCTAACTACATCTAAAAATTCCTCTGCCTTTATGTAAGAAAGTCCCTTGTCCAAAAAACCAACTGCATCATACATGGGCACTGTGCCTATCATGGCTGTAGATTTTTCAATTAATTTTTTCCTAAATTCTTGAGTCTTGCCATAATTTGATAAATCCATTATGGCTTCTGCACCCATTTTTAGTGCCATGTCAACTTTTTCCATTTCCATGTCAATGTCATTTAAGTCCTTGGAAATTCCTAAGTTTACATTAATCTTGGTCCTAAGCCCCGTGCCAATGCCTTCAGGTGAAATTGATTTGTGATTTTTGTTTTTTGGAATGACAATTTCTCCACAAGCCATTTTCTCCAGTAGATACTCACAAGATACATTTTCCTTTTCTGCCACAATTTTCATCTCTTCTGTGACAAAACCATGTTTCGCTGCTTCCATTTGAGTAGCATATTTCATATAAAAAAACCTCCTATAAAATTATAGGAGTAATCTTACTTTTCCCTGCCAAGGCATTATCCTAGCAGGTAAGATGGTCGAGTCTTAACTCCTCTCAGCAAATTGCTCCCATAAGTTTATTTATTCACTTATTGATTTTATAATATCAAATCTTTTAAAACAAGAAAAAATATAATACTAATTCATAAAATATTTTAAGTCTCTTTAATAGAGATAATAAATTTTTATCTCTTAATATTTTATAATTGATTCTACCCTTGTGCCACTTAAAACTTCTCTTCCCTTCAAATCTTCAAGTTCAACTAAAAAGATCACGGAAGACACTTCTCCCTTTAGCTTTTCCACAAGATTTACAGAGGCCTTGGCTGTGCCGCCAGTGGCAAGAAGGTCATCAACTATTACAACTTTTTCGCCAGGCTCTAGGGCGTCCTTGTGAATTTCAATTGAGTCTTCGCCGTATTCAAGCTCATAGGATTCTCTTTCCTTATCCCAAGGAAGCTTGCCTGGTTTTCTCACTGGCACAAAACCCTTGTCCAGTTTATAGGCAAGGGCTGAGGCAAAAATAAATCCCCTTGCTTCAATGCCAATGATCTTATCTACATCATCATCAATTTTTTCTGCCATTTGGTCTACAGCTTTTTGGAAGGCATCCTTGTCCTTTAAGAGAGTGGTAATATCTCTAAAGATGACTCCTTCCTTTGGATAATCTTTTATTGCGCGAATTGTATCTTTTAATTCCATAACTTCCTCCATTCCCTTATAGTATAACATCTTTGTCAGCTAACTAAAACTTTTATTATCATTCTTTTAATGATATAATATGTTAAATTTTTCTATTTATTCACGAGGTGTTAAATGAATAAAAATATAAAAAAATATGACAGAGAAATAAGGAAGGCAAATTTTTCTGAAGCTCTATTTACCTTCCTCTCTCTAGTTGTAATTATGTTTATAAGTATTATAAAGTACGAAGAAAGTCCCCACATCCCCATGCTTATCGGGGTCTTAATAGCTTCTCTTGTCGCCCTAAAAATTGGCTACTCCTGGAAATTTATTGAGAACTCCATGATAAAGGGAATCTCACAAGCCATGCAGTCCATAATAATTCTAGCCATTATTGGAGTTTTAATTGGCGTTTGGATTTTAGCTGGCGTGGTGCCAACTATGATCTACTACGGCCTCATGATTTTAAAGCCATCAATTTTTCTTGTAGCAACAGTTTTAATCACTTCAATAACTTCTCTTGCTACAGGAACAAGTTGGGGCACTGCAGGCACTATGGGCATAGCCCTTATGGGTATAGCAAGTGGCCTTGGCATACCTGCTCCCATAACAGCAGGTGCCGTTTTATCTGGCGCCTACTTTGGCGACAAGATGAGCCCCCTATCTGATACAACAAACCTTGCTCCGGCAATGGCAGGCACTGATGTCTTCACTCACATTAAGGCAATGGTTAAGCCAACTATTATCACCTATGTATTGACATTACTCATCTTTGGGTTTTTATCACTGAAGTACAGGGGAAGCTCTGCAGATTTGTCTAGCGTAACTATGATTACTGAAGGCTTAAAAAATAATTTTAATATTTCTCCAGTTCTTTTGATTCCGCCCCTTATTGTAATACTTTCTATTGCAAAAAAAGTTCCTGCAGTGCCTGGCATTAGCCTTGGCATAATTGCAGCTGCCATTATGGGACCTCTTTATCAAAAAGTAAATTTTGGCGACATATTATCTGCTGCCCTAAATGGTTTTGTGTCTGAAACTGGTCTTGAGTCAGTGGATAAACTTTTAACTACTGGCGGACTTAACAACATGATGTCTTCCATTTCCCTTACTATTATCGCCATGATGTTTGGTGGAATTGCAGAAGAGACGGGAATACTTGAAGCCATAGTAAAAAAATTCCTTGGCAAGGTTCAGTCCACTGTTGGTCTTGTCACTGCCACAATTCTCACTTGCTTTTTCACAAATGCAACTATGCCTGAGCAGTACATCTCCATAGTTGTACCTGGCAGAATGTTTAAAAATGAATATAGAGATAGGAATTTGGATTCAAAACTTTTGTCCTCAACACTTGAGTCAGGTGGAACAGTTACATCAGCTATGGTCCCTTGGAACACTTGTGGTGCTTATATGACATCAGTCCTTGGAGTTTCCACTGTTCACTACCTTCCATTTTTATTCTTTAACCTTCTAATGCCCCTTGTGCAAATAATAGTTACTGCCCTTGATTCGAAAAAATTTATCTTAGACCAAGATAAAGATGCTTTCACCAATTGAAAAACCGCCTCTTTTTGGTATAATGTTTAGTGGAATAAAAAAAGAGGTGTGTTATGTATAAAGATATAATAAGTGGACTTACAAATTCTGCAAATATGAAGAAAAATTTACTTGAAGGCTCTCTTTTTAAGTACATGGTTGCTTCCATACTTGCAGGATTTTTTATTGGCGTGGGCATGCTCATAATGACTCTATCAGCTAGTGTCTTTTCTCCTCTGCCCATACCTGTCGTAAAATTTATTAACGGCTTTGTCTTCTCCCTTGCCCTATCCTTTGTGGTCTTTGCAGGCGGAGAACTCTTCACAGGAAATGTCCTTGTGACAACAGTTGGAAGACTAAATAAAAAAATTGACACTGGAAGTCTTTTAAAGATTTTAATTTTTTCTTATCTTGGAAATATTTTGGGCTCAGTTTTAATTTCATTTTTATTTAAAATGACTGGCGTTTCCCCTGAATATAATGAAGCCCTATTAAAACTTGCCACTGGAAAGACGAGCTTTGACTTCCTTCCACTGCTTTTCAAGGGAATTATGTGTAACATTTTAGTCTGCCTTGCAGTTTTAATTTGCTCAAGAAAAATTTCTGATTCAGCAAAATTAATTTTAATTTTTTGGTGCATACTTGCCTTTGTAAGCCTTGGCTTCGAGCATAGTGTTGCAAATATGACTTGCTTTGCCTTGGCAAAAATGTTAAATTCAGATTTTACTTTTGCATTAATTCTTAAAAATTTAATACCTGTAACTATTGGAAATATTATAGGTGGCGCTTTAGTTGCCCTAACTTATAATACTATAGCTTCAGAAAATTAAAAGAGACGAGGTCAAGGAGCCTCGTCTTATTTTTTTCGTAAACTTACTATTAACTTGTAAATAAAAAATGTAAGGACCATAACAAATACTGTCACTATAAAAAGTCCCAAAATATAATTTGGAAAGACATTTTTTATAGTAGCAAGGGGCGAGCCTTCATAGGGCTCCTCTATAAAATAATAATTTGCCTCTAGCTTTTTGTTTAAAACTTTTATTATAGGAAGAGTTACAAGTATAAAAATTATAGGATAAATAATGTCTCTTAGCCTTGGCAGGTATTCCTTTGAAATCACAAGATAGATTGGATAAAAGGCATTGATGCCGTGGATTATCCAAGAAATTATTGCCACATAGGAATATTTATTTACTTGGTCCCAACCTGGCGTAAGTAAACTTAAAATTGCAGCTGGCATAAATAAATAGTAAAGACACGACTTTATAATCTTGCTGTCATAGAAGGCATCCAGAGCCATAAACTGTGCCCCAATGAGGCAGAGGTGAAAGGGCAAGTAGGAAGAGTCGTAGTGACCGTCAATTAAAACTGCTATAAGCCTAATAATTTCCAGGCTAATGGGCAGGAGGGCAAGAACTTTTCTAAATTTTTTATTCTTCTTCCAGGGCTTGTATAAAAAAATCGCAAAAATAAAAATAATAAATAGGCAGGCAAAGTGATAGGCTCCGAAAAATTTAAAGCCAGGCTCGCCATAATTTAAATCCCAAAAATTTCTCATATCTAATTAAAATCCTTTATCTTTTTTCTTCAAATATTTTAACATAGAATCGTTAAAATTTTTTTCTTCTAAAATTATTTTCACCCTTATTTTAAAATTCCTTTCCACTAATTTCAATTTCGCCCACAATAAAAAGCGTGAAGGTCCCCTTAGCAACTATTTTGTCGCCCTTATTTGCCAAGACTTCTATAACCTCTGTGCTTTTGCCTGAGTGAATTATCTTCGTTGTGGAGTAAATTTCTTCTCCAAGTTTGACGCTAGAAATAAAATTCACACTAGAATCTAAGGTCACGCCCTTTCTGCCCATGGCAATGGAAAGACAGCCTGCTGCTGTATCCATGAGGGCAAAAATTTCTGCTCCGTGAAGAATGTTATAGGCATTAAATTGATTTTTCTCTGGCTTCATCTTTAAAACTAAGTTGTCGCCACTAAGGTCAAGTAATTCTATATGACTTCTCTTTACATATTCATCTTCTTCAAATAATTTTTTAAAATTAATTTTCTCCATTTCTCCCCCTATTAAAAAAAGAAAGCTGTCTAATATTTAAGTCCACTAAATTAGAAACAGTGATGCCAATAAGCCTAAGCTTTTCGCCCTCATAGGCCTCATGAAAAATTTCCAGGCTCTTATTAAAAATATCTTCTTCCTCGTAAATGGCTGCGTCATAGGTCCTGGACCTAGTCTTAAGCTTAAAATTTTCATTTTTCATCTTTAAAGTCAAGGTGTAGCCAGAAATTTCCTTTACTATTAAATCTTCTGACACTTCCCTGGCAAAGTCCCTTAAGTGATTTATCAGCTCATCCTTATTTTTTGTTGCCTCAAAGGTGGACTCTGTGCCAAGACTTTTTCTCACAGCATTTGGTGTCACTTCTCTCCTGTCAATGCCCCTGATCCTGTAATAAATTTCTTCGCCACTTTTTTTGAACATACTTGTCAAAAAATCATAGGACAGGTTGTAAAGGTCCTCAACCTTATTTATGCCAATATTTCTCAGTTTTTTCTCAGACTTACTGCCAATGCCGTGAACCTTTCTTATGTCCAGGGGAAATAAAATCTCTGGCATGTCGGACTCTCTTATAATCATGACTCCCCTGGGCTTGTTCCAGTCGCTTGAAAGTTTCGCCAAAAATTTGTTATAGCTGAGGCCTACACTTACGCTTAGACCAGTTTTATCATAGACATCTTTTTGAAGATCATAGACAATACTTTCATGGTAGCCAAGTCCCGTCAGGTCGAGATAAGACTCATCAATAGAAACTTTTTCGATTTTATTTGTGTATTTCTTTAAGACATCAAAAACTTCGCGAGACTTTTCCAGGTATCTTTCCCTTCTCATGGGCTTGATGATCAGGTGGTCGCAGAGATTTTTAGCCATATACATGGGCATGGCAGAGTGGATGCCATAATTTCTGGCAATATAATTAGCCGTAGTGACAACTCCATGATTGGACCTGCCACCTACGACCAGAGGTTTTCCTATTATGCTCCTATCGTCAAGCTCTTCTACTGATGCGTAAAAGGCGTCTATATCAACATGTATAATAATTCCCATAAATATCACGACTTTAGTATATCACAAGAGCTTTTTATAAAGAAGACAATTTGATATAATTCTAGAGAGGTGAGATTTTGAAAAGAAAAGTTGCGCTCTACGATTTTGACAAAACTGTGGTCAATTGTGAGTCCATAGTTGAGCTTTATAAATATGCCTACAAAAATAAAAAAATAAATATTTTTAAAAGTCTTTGGAATTTAGCTGTGGCTTACATAAAATCAAAGCTAAATTCTGATTTTGAGATTATGAAAAACCAGATGGTCTCTGTTATAAAATATTTGACGGAAGATGACCTCCAGGACTTTGTCACAAACTATCTCTATCCAAAATTTTTCTTCAGTGAATTTGAAGATGAATTTTCTTCCTATGATGAGGACACCATAAAAATCCTCTGCTCTGCCTCTGCCACAAATTATTTAATTTATGTTGGCGAGTTGTTTCCTTTTGATTATATTATTGGCACAGACTTAGATGAGGACTATAAATTATGTCGCGGCAACAATAAGAAGGATGTCAAGGTAAAAAATATCAAGGAAATTTTAGAGAGAGATGGCTATGAAATCGACTACGAAAATTCCCTTGCCTACTCTGACTCCTACAAGGACGACAAGTATATGCTTCGCATGGTAAAAAATAGGTTTTTAATTAATTCAGGGGTAAATAAGAGAGGCTATATAAATTTATCTTGGCATACAAATAAATAATTCAAAAAAATAAACTGAGGTCGCCCTCAGTTTTTTTAATTCAAGAAAATTTTTCATCTCTTAAATTCCTAAAATATATTGTTCAATTAATTCAGCAATTTCGTCATAGGATTTTTCTCCAATGAACTCGTAAACTTTTTCGCCATCCTTGTAGAAGGAAACTCGCGGCAATTGAAAGATTTCGTATTTTTCTGCAAAGTCCTTATTTTTGTCAAGATCCATGTAGTAGCAAGAGACTTCCTTAAACTCTTCTTCAAGAAGAACTTGCATAACTTCCATAAGTGGCTCGCAGTGAGAACATCTCTCTGCACCAAAGATGACAAGAGCCGCCTTTTGATTTTTTATCGTATCATCGAAGTGGTTTTCTGTCACATATTTTATTACAGATTCATTTCTCTTAATTACCTTTTTATTTTCTTCAAGGTCAATTACTGACTCAGACTCTTGTGAAAGTGGGTCAATGTCATTATTTAGTGAACTTCTATTTACATTAGTAACTTCCACAGACTTAAAGCTGCCTGCCCCCTTTAGCTTGTAGTAGGATGCATCTTCAATCTCTTCAATTTCATTTTCACTTTCATCTACGCCTAGATAATCGTAAGGATACCTATAAACTCTGTAGATCATATTGTTCTTCAAAAGATTTTCCGTCGTCGTCCTGTAAGGGCAAGTCCACTGCCAAACTATTTCCTTGGAGTGGGTAATCTCTAATACAAGACCTTCTGTGGCAAGAGTTATTAGGGTGTTGCCATTGGGAAGTCTTTGAAGGTTTCCACCATAGGGCGAATAAAATTTATAGCCATTCATAGGAATGGAAAAGCCAAAGTCCCTTGGATCCACTGACCAGTTAACTGAAAGTGTCACTGGATTTATTTCAAGAATTCTTGAATAATTTCTCACGAAGGGAAGAAGACCTGATGGAGAAGTAAGAGTTGGCGAACCGTAGCCACATCTTCCTCCATTATCAAAAATTAAAAGATTGCCCTCGCCAGTTAAGCCCTTGGGAATAATACTTGCAAAGGCAGAGCCAACTACAGGGTCAACCTTTTTGAAGTCAGAAAAATTTGGTCCCAGCTTGTAGCAAATGCGCGACCTCTTTTTGTCGATTATACCAATAATATTTGCAGCTCTCGCCGTAAATAAAATATTATCTGGGTGAAAGCGTGGATCTCCTTGGTCATACCACTTGTTTTCGCCAATTGTAGAAATTGATGTAACATCTAAATAATTTCCAAGAGGTCTCTCTGTCATTCTCAGATTTGGATTTCTGTAGAGAACATTTTTCGCCTCTTCAGAAAATCCCAGCTGGTCAAAGTGCTCGCTAAAGGAAAACTTCCAAACAATATTCCCCTCTTCGTCCACTTCTAAAATTACATCATCAAGCAAAGTCTTATCAGAAATTCTGCTGTCCTTAATGGCATCGTGAACTAGTAGAAGAGTTTTGCCCCCCTCCACAATTTTTTCACCAGGATAATAATAGCCAAGAGAGTTGCCCTCTCTTTGGAAGTCAGAGTGAGCTCTAGCCATCCACTTTGGTCTGTAGCCCCTGTCCTCTGTAAACTTAAACTTGTCGAAGTCAAATTGAACCTTGCCTTCCTTGTCAAACTCAATGAGTTTTATACCGTCACTGACGCCAAAGTCTGATGACCTAAAAGAAGAAATGCTCATAATATTTTTGTTGGGCAGCATCTTGGCAGGCATTGGATTTACAGAATACCTTTTGAGCTCTGTGCCGTCCATTTTTGTTATAAGAGCTCCGTCCTTGGCAGTTGAAATTAAATTTATGCCATTGTAGGCCTTTTCTCTCTTGTAGACTACAGTTCCCCTTGGATAGACTCTCATTATACACCTCTATTTCTAATAAACTTTTCTGCATAAACTGTTGCCACTGCCCCATCATTTGCCGCTGTGACAATTTGCCTAAGGGGCTTCTCTCTAATGTCACCTGCTGCAAAAATTCCTTCCACAGATGTCCTCATGCAGTCGTCAGTTTTTATAAAGCCAAAACTATCTACTTCCACAAGGTCTTTTACAAAATCGGAGTTGGGACTCATACCTGCAAAGATAAAAATCCCATCAGAAGTGACCCTAGTCTTAGTATTGTCAGAAAGATCTAAAATATCAAGACTGTTAACTCTTTCGCCCCCATAAATTCCCTGAAGCTTTGAGTGCCAAGTGTAGGAAATTTTTGGATTCTTTTTTATCCTCTCAACTTCAAGTTCATTTCCATCAAAATTTCCCTCATCGTGAATAATAATCATGTTAATTGAATTTGCAAAATTGGAAAGATAATCAGCTTCCTCTAAAGCAAGGTCCCCTGAACCTAAAATATGTATGTCCTTGTCCTTAAAATAATCAGCATCACAAGTTGAGCAGTAGGACACACCACGACCAGCAAATTCCGTTTCGCCAGGCACATTTATCATCTTGGCATAGGTTCCCGTAGCAATAATAATTGCCTTAGAAAAAAATTCCTTTCGCCTAGCAGTAGTAAGCTTAAAGCCATCATCAACTTTTTCGATTTTAGAAACAGTGCCATAAATAAACTCATTAGTAGTAAAATTTTCAGCTTGCTTTCTAAACTCATTAATGAGGTCTCTTCCAGAAATCTCCTTAAAGCCAGGGTAGTTGATAATTTTTGGCGTGTCGTTAACCCTTCCGCCAAAGGAAAACTTCTCTATGACAAGAGTATTTAGAAGAGACCTGCCAGCATAAATGGCAGCACTTAAACCAGCTGCCCCTGCACCAATAATAATCAAATCATACTTTTTCATCTAATCACCTCAAATAGAATCCACAGGATTTTGTGGAGCCTTTTTAATAATCTTAAACTTGCCATCATGATAGTCACAAATATTAAACTCAGCGTTGCGCCTTACCCTATTTACCCAAAAATTTTCCATGGGCACATTTTCCATAATAGAATACATGGCAACAATAGTGACACCGTGAGTGACAATCAAAATATTTTCGTCAAGCTCAGGATAGACAGCATACTCAAAAAATTTCTCAACTCGCTTCCTAAGGTCGTAGAGACTTTCACCGTCAATTCTATTGTATTTGTGAGGATTGTCAAAATAAAGACTGTGAAGCCAGCTGTCACTCCTTCTCACATCCTTAATATTTTTGCCAGACCAATAGCCCACATCTATTTCGCGAAGAAGAGCAGTCTTCACAATATGTCTGTCGGGACAAATAATTTTTGCAGTGTCATAGGCGCGACCAAGATCAGAAGAATAAACTGCATCAAAGTGAATGTCCTTACACTTTTCGCGAAGAATCTTGCCCATTTCAATGCCTTCTGCAGTAAGTGGCGAATCATCTTGCCCTTGAATAATGCCAGCCCTGTTCCACTCAGTTTCCCCATGCCTTGTAAAATAAATCCTCATACTTCCCTCACAATCTATATGCACAATCTATATAAAAAATTTCATTCCTACTGATATTATATATTATAAGAAAAAACAATTAAAGTATGAAAAGCTTTCAATAAAAAACCACTGGTGGGTCCAGTGGAAAATTTACTATTTTTATCTTTCTTCTAAGTCCTTTGATAAGGCTCTTGCTTCACATATTATTTCTCTTGGGTAGTTTAGGTTGTCTAAGATTGCAATGGCGTTACGGCTTGTGGCTGGTCCTTCTTTTAATAGGTAGTCGAATTTTATGTCCCCATCTTCTATTTTTTCTTCAAAGTGCATATTTTTGTAGAGGTCCTTTAACAAAATTGTAAGTTCTATGTCGTGAGTTGCTGCCACTACATGGTTATTCCTTGCCAAGTATTTTAGGGTTGCAGTGGCTGCTGCAATTCTGTCAATGGTGTTTGTCCCCCTAAATATTTCGTCAAGCAAAATTATTTTTTCTTCACCATCTTCTATCATCTCTCCAATTGCCTTGGACTCTGCCATAAAATAGGATAGGTTTTCCATTATTGAGTCAGATATGTCAATAGCTGATCTTAATTTCATGGGCTTTATCTCAAATTTTTCGCCAAAGAAAATTCCAAAGCTAAGAGCAAAGACTGCGTTGATGCCAATTGTCCTAAGATAAGTTGACTTGCCTGATGCATTTGAACCTGTAAGGATCATGGATTTTTCTAAATCTAAATCATTTGCCACTGGTTCCTTTAGGAGTGGAGTATATAAGTTTTTGCCAGAAATTTTTTCTCCAAAGTCTGCAAAGTTTGTGCCATAGGCCTTTGAAATTGAAATTATTCCAATTTGGCAGTCGATTTTTCCCAGCAAGTAGTAAAGTCTAAAGATTTCTTCTCCATATTTTTTGAAATATTTTTGTGCCTTGGAAAAACTCCTGGCTTCTGATAAAAATAATACATTCTTATAAGTTTCTGCGAAGTCCATTTCTGCATTGCCTGTCAAAAATCCAAAGGACCTTAGAGTTTTCTTTAGTGGTCCAAGTTCTCTTAAAATATTTTCTACTTCTTGGACTTCCTCTGTGAAGACCTGGCTTTTATTTTTCATCAAGCTTTCTGATACAAATAAAATACTTTTGAGCCTAACTAAGCTTTCTAACTTGCCCAAAGTTATTTTATTAAATTTTTTGTAGATCAAAGTGTTGACGCCAAGGAGGACAAAGATAAATAGGACTGCCTTTGCCCTTAAGAAAATAAAGAGAAGGATAATATAAAGTGCTGTGAAAGAAAAAATCCTGGCTGCAATGTCAAGTTCTCTATCTACTTTAACTTCTTCTTCAATAAGATTTAAGACATCTTCCTTGAAATAACCAATCTTTCCCAGCTGAAACTGCAGGTCTAGAAGCTCATCTTCTCTATTAGCGTAAAGCTTTATGTTGTTCTGAGTCTTTTTAATTTGGTCTTCATCTAAAATCAAATCTCTCAGCCTGTAATAAAAGTATTCCAAGCCCAGCCTAGTCATGTTGTGGTTCATCTTCTCAATTATTTTGTCGAAATTTAAATCAGCTGCTGTGATCTCAGATAAATTTCCCCCAAGCCTTTTATGTATGCCGTCAATTTTTCCCTTGAATTTTTTGGAGTGAATTTTGCCAAAGTTTTTTCTTATTTCAACTCTCAAAATTCTTTCGTTTTTTATTTTCACATAGTAGTTGTATAAAAAAACCACTCCAGTAAAAGCTAATAATAAAATAATTGGTGCGTAATAGTCCTTCATGTCATCCTCCTCTTAATCTCTTTCATTATTTTATTACAAAGAGATTGTCATTACAATGTATAAAGACTGCAAAAAAAGACTGCCCACACTTGTGAGCAGCCTTAAAAAATTATTTTATTTCTTTTTGTATTTTACAGCACTAATAAAGGATGCAAAAACAATTACCCCAAAATATGGCATTAAAGTTTTTAAAAAATCTAGTTCCTTGCTTTCATAAAGATAATACACAAAGACACCTGTCATAAAAGTTGTACTCGCAAAAAAGAGATACTCAATAAACTTAAAGATTTTTTGCTTTTTCATCTTATTTCATCCACCCCTATTAAGTGTCTAAGTCTTAAAACTTAAAATATTATGTAAAAGGCTGTTCATTTTACTAAAAACAAACAGCCTTAAAAAATTTATTTAATTATTTACAGTTTGGAAATAATTCGTCAAAGTTTTTAAGAATTACATGTCCAATGTCGTCTTGAGCGTCGATAGTTGATCCACCAATGTGTGGTGTTACATAAAGTCTATCAAGTTCAAATAATTTGTTTTCTACTGGAACATCTTGAGTGTCAAGTCCGCCAGAGCCAAGTTCGTTAGAAAGTGTATCTAAGTTTGCTCCGCCTAGTTTGCCATTCTTGATGTAGTCGTATAGGTCATCTTCGTTAACAATTCCGCCACGAGCAGCGTTGATGATGCAAGCTCCGTCTTTCATCTTTTCAAATTCTTCTTTAGCAAATAAGTCCTTAGTGTCAGGAGTTAGTGGCATATGAAGAGTTACGATGTCAGATTCTTTTACAAGAGTATCGAAATCAACAAGTTTAGCATAGTCAACTTTGATGTCTTCTGGTTTTAAGAATGGGTCATAAGCAAGAACGCTCATGTGGAATACATTGGCGATTTCGCCAACTCTTCTACCAATTGCACCAAAACCACAAATTCCTAGAGTCTTATTTCTAAGTTCTCTACCAATCCATCTATATTTGTTCCAGATTCCGCCCTTAACTTCGTTTTGAGCTTGTACAGAGTTTCTGTAAAGGTCTAACATTTTTGCAAAAACAAGTTCAGCAACTGCGTTTGCATTTTGTCCTGGAGAGTTTTTAACTGGAATATTTTTTTCCTTTGCATATTCAAGGTCAATATGGTTAGTTCCTGTTGAACCAACGAAAATTGCCTTTAAGTTTTTAGCAGCATCAAGAACTTCCTTGTTGATGAATGGGTCAACTCTCATGAATAAGAAATCATAAGGTTCAATAATTTCTGCTAATTTTTCAGAAGTTGGAAGCATAACTTTATCAAGTTCAATACCTCTTTCTTCAAGTCCTTTGTCAATTACATCTGACATATAGTCTACCATTAACGCTTTCATTTACATCCTCCTTAAAATTTTATGTACATCGTTACATTTCTATTTTAGTTGAAAATGAAATCTTTTTCAAGTTCATTTATCTCCTTAATTTAATTAACACTTTTCTTTAAAAAAGCCCTTGGAAAACTATTCTATATTTACTTTAAGTTAATAGTTTTCTCAAAGGCATCTCATTGTTTATATAAAAATTTCTGTTTAATTTTATATATTTAGGTAAAACCTAAGTAGTCCCAATATAAAAAGGTGGACTGGATAAAATAGATAATTAAATAATTTGTTTTGCTTTCCCTTTTCGCCATTATACATTATAGTTAATCCAAAGCCAAGTATTGACCAAACTTCTTTTATTATAGTCAAGTAGGCAAAGGCTGCTGAAGCTATAGGTCTATTGTAAAATATATAAAAGAAAAAAGCTGTCAGTATTGCGTGAAAACCATAATCCCCTGAGGCAAAAATACTTGCAAAGTACATGATGATTAAAAGTGGTATAGAAAATAAAAGCCATTTCCTTCCAATTTTATCTTCAAATTTATTTCTAATCTCATCTAATATCCAAATAAAAATTAGGGACAGAGCCAGAGAAAATAAGACATTGTTTAATCTAAACTCCAAAAAAACTTTTGAAGAAAACATATCATAGGGCACTTCAGAAATCACTGCAAAGAAAAGTAAATTTAGTAAATATTTCTTCCTTGAATGAGTCCTAAAAAATCCCTCCACTATAAAAAATGAAAAGAGGGGAAATGCAATGCGGCCTAAGACATCAAAGACTGTGGAAATCTTTGAGAGAGTGCTTCCCACTTCAAGGTAGGGCAAAATTATGGCCTTGTTGACATGGTCAATTAACATAGATGTAAAGGCCATATATTTTAGCTGTGCCCCATTTAAAACTTGAATCCTTTTTAATTTTTCATTATTAAATCTTTCCATACTTTACTCCAAAATTTTCGCAAAAATATTTTACTATAAAATTTATGAAGTAACCAAGAAAAAATTTTTAACTATTTTTAAAATTTTCTTTTAGGTCTTGGTAGTCCCTCATAATGTTTTCTATTATATCCCTTACACTTTCTACTTTATTTAAATACTCGTAGCCTTCTCCTGCCATGACAGAGCCCCATTCCACATCTCCATCTCTTACAGCTTTATAGCTAGAGCCTGCAGCGTACTTTTCAAATTCTTCTTGGCCAAGCTTATTTAATTCGATCTCCAAAAGTTTATCAGCCAACTTATTTTTATAGCACCTTATTGGATGAGGCGTGGTAATTCCTGTGACAATTGTGTCCCTATCTGTGGCTTCAAGAAGAGTCTTTTTAAAGTTTTCGTGGACTGGTGCTTCTTCTGACACCAAAAATCTCGTGCCCATTTGCACTCCACTTGCCCCCAAAATTTCTGCAGCCAAGATATGCCTTGCCGTGTAAATTCCTCCAGCAGAGATCACCGGAATTTTTACAGAATCAGAGATTTCTGGCAGAGCTGGGAAGGTATTGAGCTTTCCTATGTGTCCTCCTGCTTCTGCCCCTTCAAAGACACAGGCAATGGCACCGAGACTCTCAACTTTTTGCGCCATCTTTTTGTTGGCAATAATAGGAATTACTTTTAAACCATTTTTTAACCAATAATCAAAATATTTTTCTGGATTGCCTGCACCACAAGTTATAATTTTTACTCCCTCTTCCACAACAATTTTATTGAGCTCATCAATGGCTGGGTGAATCATTACCATATTTACACCAAAGGGCTTGTCTGTCATCTTTTTTATTTTTCTTATTTCTTCTCTAACGACCTCTGGACTAAAGCCTCCAGTGGCTATCATGCCAAGACCACCGGCTTCAGATACTGGACCTGCAAGTTCTGATGTAGAAATATTTGCCATAGCTCCCTGCAAAATTGGATACTTAATATTTAATAGATGAGAAATTTTCATTTTTACCTCCAAAATTTATAAATTTTTTATCTTTTAAGATTGATAAATTTTATAAATCTTTCGATATTTTATTTTTAAATTTACATTTTATACTTACCCTAAAAGCAAATTTCATCACTTTATTGCAGTTTCTTTATTTTAAACCGTTTTCAAATTTATAGTTTTGTATAAATATTATACAATTTTTCGCCCCAATATCCTTTTTTATTTGATTGACATTTAATATTAATTATTGTAATATAAAACTATCAGATAAACATTTTCATAAAATTTTTAGTTTATTTGAATAATGTCAAGGAGGATTATTATGACTAAGAAAAAATTTATGACACTCATGATGCTTATTGCTTTGGTTGCAGTTACTTTAACTGCTTGTGGCGGTTGGGGGAAAAAAAAAA
>OGTN01000417.1_pt1 | contig 18604 bp, 17 predicted proteins | sample 1574591 | NCBI WGS metagenome assembly OGTN01 (sample SAMN03295830, study PRJEB24534) | human gut metagenome | isolation source: fecal sample 5 from infant 4 | host: Homo sapiens | place: USA: Pittsburgh, PA | collected 2014-07
ATTAATATGTGGTTTGCTTCTTTCAAATTGTGCTTTACTCATTATTTCCTCCTAATTTTTATTTAATACTTCTTCTTTTACACTTTCAGGTACTTGAGCATAGTGATCAAATTGCATTGCATATGTTGCTCTACCTTGAGTTTTACTTCTTAGATCTGTTGCATATCCAAACATTTCTGAAAGTGGTATGAAAGCATTTAATACATGAATTCCATCTTTTGGATTCATTCCATCAATCTTACCTCTTCTTGATGAAACATCTCCCATTACATCTCCTAGATATTCATCTGGTGTAGTAATTTCAACTTTTTCCATTGGCTCAAGTAAAATCGGTTTAGCTTTTGCTACTGCGTTTTTAAGAGCCATAGATCCTGCTACGTGGAAGGCAACTTCCGATGAGTCTACTTCGTGGTATGAACCATCGAATACTTCAACGTGCATATCAACCATTGGATATCCACCAAGGATACCTTGAGTAGCTGCTTCTCTAACACCTTCTTCAACTGGTTTGATGTATTCTTTTGGAATTGCTCCTCCGACGATTTTGGATTCGAATGTGATTCCTGCTCCTTCTTCGCCTGGCATAATTCTAAGAACAACATCTCCGTATTGACCAGAACCACCGGATTGTCTTACAAACTTACCTTGTGCTTCTGCAGGTTGTGTTATAGATTCTCTGTATGCTACTTGTGGGTTACCAATGTTAGCTTCTACTTTGAATTCACGAAGTAATCTATCAACGATAATTTCAAGGTGTAATTCTCCCATTCCTGAAATTATTGTTTGTCCAGTTTCTTCATCTGTTTTTGTAACGAATGTTGGATCTTCTTCTGCAAGTTTTTGAAGTCCTATAGCCATTTTATCTTGACTTGCTCTTGTTTTTGGTTCAATAGCAACTGAGATAACTGGATCTGGGAATTCCATGTTTTCAAGAATTATTTGGTCATCTTGAAGGCAGAGTGAATCTCCTGTTGTTGTATTTTTAAGTCCAAGAAGAGCTACTATATCTCCACAATAACCTGTTTCGATTTCTTCTTGTTTGTTTGAGTGCATTTGTAGGATTCTTCCTACTCTTTCTTTCTTACCTTTTGTAGCATTGTAGATGTATGAACCTGATTCGATTGTTCCTGAATAGATTCTTGCATAAATTAACTTACCTACATAAGGATCAGTTACTACTTTAAATGCTAAAGCAGAAAGAGGTTCTTTATCTCCAGCTTTTCTTTCAAGAACTTTTTCTTCATCTTTAGGGTCAGTTCCTTGAACTGCTGGTATATCAAGTGGGCTTGGCATGTAATCAACTATGGCATCAAGAAGTGCTTGAACACCTTTGTTTTTATATGCTGATCCACATAGACATGGGAAAATTTTCTTTTCAATTGTTCCCTTTCTTATAGCAGCTTTAATTTCTTCTTCAGAAACCTCTTCACCTTCTAGATATTTCATCATTATTGTGTCGTCAATTTCTGATAATTCTTCTAAAAGATTTGCTCTATATTCTTCAGCTTTTTCTTTTAAATTTTCTGGAATTTCGCCTTTGATTGGGTGAGCTCCTAAGTCTTCTGTTTTATATGTTACAGATTCCATTGTTACTAGGTCAACTACACCTTCAAATTCTTGTTCAGCTCCTATAGGAATTTCTATAGGTACTGCATTTGCTTTTAATTTTTCTTTTATTGTATCTACAGACATGAAAAAGTCAGCGCCTGTAGCATCCATTTTATTTATGAAGCAAAATCTTGGAATGTCATATTTGTCAGCTTGTCTCCAAACTGTTTCAGATTGTGGTTCTACACCACTTTTTGCATCAAAAAGTGCAACAGCACCATCAAGAACTCTTAGAGATCTTTCTACTTCAACTGTAAAGTCAACGTGGCCTGGTGTGTCTATGATGTTTATTCTGTGATCATTCCAGTAACATGTTGTAGCAGCAGAACCAATTGTAATTCCACGTTCTTTTTCTTGATCCATGGAATCCATTACTGCTGTACCATCATGGGTATCACCGATTTTATATATCTTTCCTGTATAAAACAACATTCTTTCTGTTACTGTTGTTTTACCAGCATCGATATGTGCCATGATACCAATATTTCTGGTTGCTTTTAATGAGACATCTCTTGACATTGATCCCCCTAATATCTATAGTGTGCGAAAGCTTTATTAGCTTCTGCAGCTCTGTGCATTTCTTCTTTACGTTTAACGCTGGCACCAGCATTGTTTGATGCATCTAAAATTTCTTTAGATAATCTTTCTACCATAGTTTTTTCTCCACGTGCTCTTGAGAAATTAACTAACCATCTTAAACCTAAAGTTTGTCTTCTTTCTGGTCTAACTTCCATAGGTACTTGGTAGTTAGCTCCACCTATTCTTCTTGCTTTAACTTCAAGTGTTGGCATAATATTTTCTAAAGCTTGGTAGAATACTTCTAATGGATCATTTCCTGAAGTTTCTCCAACTATTTCGAAAGCATCATAAACTATTTTTGTAGCAACGCCTTTTTTACCATCAAGCATAACGTTGTTGATAAGTTTTGTTACAACTCTATCGTTATACTTTGCATCAGGCATTACCTCTCTTTTTGGTATATGTCCTTTTCTTGACACTTTGCTTCCCTCCTTTACCAATTTTAGTAATATCTTTAGTACTCGACCATAAGGCCTTAAAAACGACCTTAAAGCCGTTCGTGTGCACATATACTTTTATTTTAATCTCAGTACATTATGCACTACATCTAAATACTACTAATTATCTTTTTTAGCTCCGTATTTAGATCTACCTTGTTTTCTTCCTTCTACTCCTGCTGTATCAAGAGTACCTCTTATGATATGGTATCTAACACCTGGAAGGTCTTTTACTCTTCCTCCTCTAATTAGTACAACAGAGTGTTCTTGAAGATTGTGTCCGATTCCTGGTATATAAGAAAGAACTTCTGCACCATTAGTAAGTCTTACTCTGGCAATTTTTCTCAAAGCAGAGTTAGGCTTTTTAGGTGTAACTGTTCTTACTGAAGTACAAACTCCACGTTTTTGTGGTGATTGAGATTTAGTTTGTCTTCTTTTAAGTGTATTGAAGTTATAACCTAAAGCTGGTGTATCTGATTTTTCCTTAGTAGTTTTTCTACCTTTTCTAACAAGTTGATTAATTGTAGGCATAATGCACCTCCTTTTTTTCTAAATTTTAATCATCTTAAAAATTGGCCTTACGCCAATCCTTATTAATTTTACACTCTTAGTATATATATGTCAAGTAATTTAAAGGCTTTTAGATATTTAAATTATTTTTGATTTAATTAAATTCTTACAAATTTTTTTATAAATAGTACAATGTAATCAAAAAGAGGAAGATATGGAAAAATTTTATAAAATATTATTGCTAGATCTAGAAAAAAAGAAATATGAAATTGAATATATTGATAAAAAAACTAAAAATTTTTATATGGGAGGATTTGCTCTTTCTTTGTTTTTTTTAAATAAAAACAAAAATTTTAAAAATCCTTGGATGATTTTTACATCTTCAATCATCGAATATAAAAATCCAATTTCTAAATTTATAATTATGGGAAAAAATAATTCGGGTAAAATTTTCTACAAAAATATGGGAGGAAATTTTTCTTATTTTCTTAAATCAAATTCTTATGATGGACTTGTTTTGCTAAATAAGTCTGATTTTCCTGTGGAACTTTATATTGATAAATATAAAATTTTATTTAATGAAAATCCTAATAAAAATCATTCAAACTCTTCTACTTTTAATTATTTAAGGAAAAAATATGGAGATAATTCATCTTCTATTTATATTACAAATTCAACTATAAAAAAAGATAATTTGGCAAGGCTTGTTGAAGATAAATACCGTGGTTGTTCAAAAAATCTTTCAAACCTTTTGTATGAAAAAAATGTTATTTCCATTTCAGTTAAAAAAAATAATTTAAGAAATATAAATTGTCCATCAATTTTTAAAAAAAATCCTAATAGACAATGTGATGGATGTATTTTGGGTTGTTTTGATAAAAAATCTCACGAAAAAGAAAATCTTTTTTCAATTAAAAATTCTTATAGTGAGAATAATTTAGAAAAATTAAATAAAATAAAAAATAGACTTGATGAGTATGGAATTGATATTTATGGCTTATCAAAAAGCATAGAATTTTCATATAAATATTTAAACCATATTTATAAATTCGAAAATTTAAATATCGACCAATTGGATAATATTACAAAAAAAATCGTAAGTGATAAAAAAGATGAAATTTATAGTGATTTGGCTTGTGGTAGAAAATATCTAGAGAAAAAATATAAAATAAAATCTTTATCAGATAAAAAAAGAAAAAATATTCCTAAGGATTATTTAAAAATAATTGATTCGGCAGGAATGTGTTTATTTGCTACAAACCCAAAATATTTATCAAATATTGTAAATACCATAAATGAACTTTCAAATTTAAATTACAGCATTGATGATGTTGAAAATTTAATAAAAGAAATCGGAAAATTAGAAAGCAGCTTAAATTAATTTAAGCTGCTTATTTTTTAATTCTATGTGATAGTCAAAGCTATAATCGTCTAAATTATCATGACTTATTATAATTATCATCCTATCTTCTTTTTCTTTTAGCCACTTATCCAAAAATATATTTGCATCAATCCTTGATTTTTTATCCATTTGAGAAAAGGGTTCATCTAGTAGCAAGGTCTGATTTGCTTTTAACATAGTCCTTAAAAAAACTACTTTTTCCTTTTCCCCTCCTGATAAGCTGTCTATATTTTGGTCTAATAAATTTTCTATTGCAAAAAATTCCAAGTCTTTTTTTATATTTTCAATATTTTTTCCTATTATTTTAAAATTATCTCTTGGAGTTTTTTTGAAAATAAAGGGATTTTGAGCTTGATAAACTATATTTTTATCATTTTCAATACTTCCTTTTACAAAGGTATTTATTCCAATAAAAGACTTTAATAATGTCGATTTGCCCGCTCCATTTTCTCCAGTTAAAATATATTTTTTTCCATCATAGAAAGTGAAATCTTCTATGTGAAATAATAATTTTTCATAAATTTCAGCTTGTACGTTTTTTATTTTTATCATCATTTCTCCTAGAAAAAATCATTGCAAAAATAGAAATTCCAAAGGAAATTAGCATAAGAATAATTCCAAGTTTTATACTCATAGAATAGTTTCCCTTATTATTTTCAAGAACTATTGCGGATGTCAAAACCCTAGTTTTATATCTTATATTTCCTCCTACAATCATTACAGCTCCTACTTCTGATATAGCTCTACCAAATCCTGTTATAAGCGCCGAAGAAAGCGAATAGGTGCTTTCTTTTAGCAACTGCCTATACATTTTGAATTTTGAAATTCCAAGTCCTAAGCAAGTTTCTACAAATGAATTTCTAATTTCTTCTACTGCTGGATATATATTTGCACAAATTATTGGTGTTACTATGAGAATTTGGGCAATTATTATAACTTTTTGCGTATAAAGCCAAGAAAGTTTTCCAAATATTCCATTTTTTGAAAATAAAATATATACAAAAACTCCTGCTATTACTGGTGGCAAGGATGTGAAAGCATTAATAAGAATTTTTAAAATTTTTATAAATTTATTTTCATTTAATCCAAGGTAAAAGGCCAAAAAAATTGCAAAAATTCCAGATATTATCGTTGAAATTATACAAATTTTTAAGGTCAATAAAACTATGGAATAAATTTCATTCATCCTATTCTCCTAAAAAGAAAAGTTGTTGGCCATATTCCTCTTTTCCGTATTCACTAATTAATTTTTTTGCCTTATCTGATAGCATCCAATCTTGGAATTTCTTAGCTACATCTGGGTTTGTTCCTTTTACTTTGTCAGGATTTACTATAATAATTGAATAAACATTTTTAAGAGCATCTGATTGGTCAACTAAAACTTCCAAATCTAAATCATTTTCCATGGTTAAAAATGTTGATAAATCTGTTAAAGTATAGGCGTTATTTTCTGATGCAAATGTTAAGGTTGCTCCCATTCCATCTCCAAGTGAGTTGTAGTTATCCTTTTTGGATAATTCGTCAACATCAATGCCTGCTTTTTCCCAAATTTTTAATTCTTTGTTGTGAGTTCCTGACTCATCTCCTCTTGATACAAATTTTTCATCTTTTTCATTTATTAATTTGAAAGCTTCTTCTGCATCTTTTCCTTTGATTCCTGCTGGATCATCTTTTGGTCCAACTATTACAAAGAAATTGTGCATGAAAGATTTTCTTTCAAGTCCATATCCTTCTTCGATAAATTTTTCTTCTGCATCTTTTGAGTGAACCAAAATTACATCAGCATTTCCTGCCTTTGCATCTTCGATTGCAGCTCCTGTTCCTTTTGAAACTATTTCCATTTCAAGACCTATGTCTTTTTTGAAATCATCTCTCAAATAATCCATCAATCCCGAATCATTAACAGAAGTTGTTGTTGTAAGCTTTACAATTTTTTCTTCGCTTGTATTTTCATTTGAGCTTTCCACAATTTCATTACTTGTAGAATTTACATTGGAATCTGTTTTTATTTCTTCCGTATTTTTTCCACATCCTGTTAGTCCAAATAACAAAGCAAGTGCCAACAAATTTAGTTTTTTAATTTTCATATTATCCTCCTATAAAATATTTCCACTTTCCTTAGTATTATACCCACCTAAGTCTTTCATTTTATTTTTAAATTCATCTGATTTTAAAACTTCGATTAAGTCCTTGATAGATTCAAGTTTTAAATTTTCTTTTTTTATTATAAATTGATATTCTTCATCTTTTAGGTAAATAAAATCTATGTCCATTTTTATGGCAGCAGATTCAACTCCAATTGAAAAATCACAATCTCCATTTTTTACAGCAAGGGCAGCTGACAAATGTGTAGTCACTTCGTTGTCATAGCCATTTATTTTTTCCGGATCAATATTTTTATTTTTTAACAAATAGTCAAACAACAAACGAGTCCCTGCTCCTCTTTGTCTGTTGACCATTTTTTTATCTAAAAGATCTTCTATGGTTTTTATTTTTAATGGATTATTTTTTTGAACAAAAATCCCCTGCCTACGTCCAACCACATTTATTTTTGAGACCTCATCTTTTTCAAAAAATAAATCGATTGCCTCATTGTTATAAGTTCCATTTTGATCTAGCAAATGAGAAGGTGCAAGCATACAGTCGCCTTGGTTTAGGGCCTTGAGTCCCGCCAAAGAACCCACATGTGATGATGAAATTCTTGTAAGCTTATTATCTTTTGCAAATAAATCATTTAAAATATCTAAAACTATATCATGAGATCCAATCGAAACCATCCTGTTTTCAAAAACTTTTTTTGGAATTGGCCTATGAAGGGTGACTTCTACCAAATCTCCCCTATTATATCCTTCAATATTTCTATCAATAATTAAATAACCATCTGATTCTGATAGAGAAAAAAGGGATCCAGCCTTCCTATCAAGTGGTGTTACAATAATTTCTCCATCAACTAAACCAATTTTTACCCTTATATATTCCCTATTTTTTAATGAAGAAATAACAGGTTTGGTAAGTTTTGCCTTAATTTTTATTTTGTCATCAGAAATAATTCTCATTTTTTTAAGAAGAGTAGGAAGAGCAATTTTATCAAAAACTATATGAGTTGAAACGGGATAGCCTGGAAGTCCTACAAAGGGAGTTTGGGAAATTTTTCCAAGAATTGCAGGCTTTCCTGGTTTTATAGAAAGTCCATGGACAAAAACTTCTCCCATTTCTTCTACAATTTCTCTTGTATAATCCTTGCTTCCTGCCGAAGTTCCTGCAATCAAGGTTACAAAATCACATTCTTTTTGAGCTTTTTCAAGAGTATTTTTAATTTGTGTTTTTTCATCTTTTACAATGGGATAAATTATAGTTTCAAAGCCACACTCTTTTGCCATAGATTTTAACATAGATGAATTTGATTCGATAATTTTTCCTTTGACCAAGTCTTCCTTGTTATCAATTATTTCATTTCCAGATGGAATAATTCCAATGATTGGTTTTTTTAAAACTTCAACTTCATTTATTCCTGCAGAAATTAAAACTGAAAGATCAACCGACCTAAATTTGTGGTAAGATGTAAAAATCAAATCTTTTTCGATTACATCTTCTCCTTGGATTCTTATATTTTCCCAAGCATTTACAGGTTTTAAAATTACAATTCCATCTTCTTGAATTTCCACATCTTCTATCATAATCACTGCATCGTAGGGTTTTATTAAGGCTGAGCCCGTATTGCAATAAATAAAATCTTCATTTTTTAAAAACAAGGGCTTATTTTCTCTTGCAAGTTTTGTCATCTCACTTTTTACCATTACCCCATCCATAGCTGATGAATGGTAGGCTGGCGATGAATATTTTGCAAAAATCGCATTTTTTGAAACTCTTCCAAAGGCATCCTTGGAATCTATAATTTCACTTTTTTCATCTGCAAAAAATTCCCCAATATTTTCGTGGAAAATCTCTATTGCCTCTTCTAATTCTTTTGTATCTAAATAAATATTTCTCATCTAATAAGATTCACCCACACTTTTTCATTTTCTTTTATTCCTTCAACATATTCATCAATCACAATATAACCCTTGGCTTTTTTTAGTAGGGAAATATTGTTGGAAAATCCAAAAATAGGACTTGCCACAAGCTCGTCTCCTTCTTTTTTAATTTCTACAAGACAAATCATGGTTTTTGCTGAAGTATTCGCAATATTTCTTTTGATTTTGCATTTTATTTTTAAATTTTCATCAATTTTAAAATATTTTTCATAGGCTTTTTGGAAAACCGTCCTAAAAACTGCATAGGCACTGATAGGATTTCCAGGAAGTCCCAAAATCATTGTATTGTTGTTTTGACTTAAACTTGTCGGCTTTCCAGGTTTTATAGAAATTCCGTGATAAATCATTCCAGGATTTAATTCTTTTGAAATACTTGGAACAAAATCCTTATTTCCCTTTGATGATGAACCAGAAATTATTATCAAATCCAAATCCTCTTCAAGCTCTTTTTTTATTAAATTTCTTTCATCTTCCAAGTGTTTCATAGAAAGAACATCAATTCCCATATTTTCCAACATTGAATAAAGCATATAGGAATTAATATCCCTTGATTTCCCAGGAACAAGCTTTGAATTTACCGGAATAATTTCATCTCCAGTTGATAAAATTTTACATTTTAATTTGTCATAAACTTCAATTTTTTCATAGCCCAAACTTGCTGCCATGGCTATTGTTTCAGGATCTATAATTTTTCCTTCTTTTTCGTAAATATCTCCAATTTTTGAATCATCGCCAATATCTATAATATTTTCCATAAAAACCACAGGCTTGCTGATTGAAATTAATTTTTTGGACAAAATTTCTGTATATTCTATGGGTAAAACCGCATCTGCCCCTTCTGGAACCATGCCGCCAGTATAAATTTTTGAGGCCTCGCCTCTTTTTAATTTTTTTTGAGGAACATTTCCCATTTGAATTTCTTCAATAACTTTTAACATTGAAGGAATTGAATCTGTCGCCCCCAGGCTATCCTTATAATTTATGGCGTAGCCGTCCATAGTACTTTTTCTAAAACATGGCAGATTATCTTTTGAAATCAAATCCTTTGCCAAAATATATCCCAAAGAATCGCAAGTTTTTATTTGGATTTTTTTCTTATATCCAATTTTTTCCATCAAAGAAACCTGTAAATCAATCGCTTCATCAATTTTTACAACATCTAATAAATCCATACCAACCTCATATTATCGAAAGATTTTCATTTTTTTTATAAATGTTAAATCTTTCGCCTCTTGCAAAACCTATCAAATTTATATTTTTCGCCCTTGCCAAATCAATTGCAAAACTTGTTGGGCATGACTGAGAAATAAGAAGGTTAAAACCAATATTTAAAATTTTTTCCATAATAACTTCACTTATCCTACAAGATGTAAAAATAAATTTATCTGATAGGTCGATTTGATTTTTTAAAATATAGCCAATTAATTTATCAACGGCATTGCTTCTTGAAACATCTTCTTCAAACTTTATAATCTCATAATTTTTTACAAGGGCACAAGAATGAGCTCCACCTGTTCTTTTAAAAATTTCGGACTCATTTTGAAATCTTTTGGAAAAATCAAATAATTTTTCCCTATCAATCGTTTGATTTTTAATTTCCCTAGTCTTCTTTTTAGATTTTTCTTTGTATAATTCAACATAGGCTTTGTTCTCTTCTATTTTTAAATTTTTAATATCACTTATTGAATTAATAATATTTTCGCTATAAAGATGACCTATGACAAGATTTTCTATTTCAACTGGAGTTAAGGTTAATCTTTTGAATTTCTCCCCATTTACATAAATTTCTATAGGATATTCAACAATGACCTCATCCATCAAGTTTAGGTCCTTGCCCTTTCCAATTTTTTCAATTTGGTATTTTTTAACTGAATTCATTTTTACTCTCTTCTATAAATTTTTTCCAATCATCAGGATAATTTAAATTTCTAAAAATTTTCTCCACATTTTCAATTTCTTTTATCTCTTCTTTTTTTATCACAGTGGGAGAAATTTCTCTCAAAAATCCATTCAAACTGCGTCCGCCCTTTTTTATATATTTTTCCAAGTCTTTTGCCAATTCTTTTTTGTAAAGGGCAAAAAAAGGTTCAAAATATTTTTTATTTTTGTAGGCTAAAATTTTTTCATAGGATTTTTCCTTCAAAAAATCAATGTAATCTTGATTAAAATATGGCATATCGCAGGCAATTAGAAAATTATCCTCATTTTTTGCATAAATAAGGCCACTATACAATCCTGCACAGGGGCCAATATTTTTTATTATATCTTCTTTTATTAGTATATCATTTTTATAATTTTTATACCTATTTTCAAAAAAGTTTTTTTCATTTGACAAAATTATGATTTGATCAAAATTTTTTTCCAAGTTTTCTATAATGGTGTCAATCAAATAGACACCATTATAGGATAACTTTTGTTTATCAACTCCCATCCTTGTACTTTTTCCGCCGCAAAGAAGGAGAGCTGTCATTTTTTTATTTCCCATCAGCCACCCCAGCTAATGTTCATGTATTGGTCCATCAATTTATCATATTCTTTTTTGAAAATATTTGCGTGTTCATCTTCCCAACTAGAAAAATTTTCTAAAATTTCTTTCAATTCTCCATCATCAACTTTTTTTGCCATAGATTTATAATAATCCCTAAAATCTTCTTCGATAAGATATGCCATTCTTAAAACATTCATATCAGGAATCATGGATTGCTCCAAATTTTGGTCCAAATTTTCACTTTCTTTTCTTTGGTTGAAAAATTCTTCCGCATTATCTTTTGGCAAAGTCAAATCTTTTTCATCTACATCTTCTCCCTTGTATTTGGAAAGAAGATTTTTTAGATATTCATAATGACCCCACTCAATTTTTGATAATTTTTTAAAAACTGCTTGAGTTTGTAGATTTTGACTTTTTTCTGCATTATCTTTATAAAAATTGTGGCCATATAGTTCCATTTCCATGGCAAGGCTAATTATTTTTATTGGATCATACATAAGAGCTCCTTTCTATTTTTTCAATCATAACACTTGCAACTTTAAGCTCAGGAATTTTTGCAATTGGATCAAGGATTGGATTTGTAAGCCTATTTGCTGGTCCATCAACATAATGGAAAGGCATAAATACAACTCCTGGATTTATTTTTTCTGTTACTTTCGCATAAGATTCTACACTTCCTCGTCTTGATGAAACTTTGATTTTTTCACCGTTTTTTATATTATAAATTTTTGCAGTTTGTGGGGAAATTTCTATATAAGATTTTCCTGCAATTTCACTTAATCCTTCAATTTTTCCTGTCATAGTTCTTGTATGATATTGGTAAAGCATTCTTCCAGTTGTAAGAATCAATGGATATTTTTCATCTGGCAATTCCTTGCTCTCTTCATATTCTATTGGTACAAAAAGTCCCTTGCCCCTCGCCATTGTATTTTTGTGTAAATATTTTGTTCCAGGATGGTCTTTGTTTGTACATGGCCATTGAAGAGATTCTTTTTTAAGTCTTTTGTAAGAAATTCCACCGTATGAAGGGGTACAAGCTGCAATTTCATCCATAATCTCACTAGGATTTGCATAATATTCTTCATATCCCAAAAGAGTAGAAATTTCCATCAAAATTTGCCAATCAGCTTTGGCTTCTCCAATTGGTTCAATCGCCTTATTTATTCTTTGAATTCTTCTTTCTGTATTTGTAAAAGTTCCGTCTTTTTCTGCAAAAGATGCTGCTGGTAAAACTACATCAGCAAATTCTGCTGTTTCAGTAAGAAAAATATCTTGAACAAGTAAAAAATCTAATTTTTTCAAAGCTTTTTTGATATGATTTTGGTCTGGATCTGAAATCATAGGATTTTCTCCCATTATATATAAAAATGAAAGCTCTCCTCTGTTTGCTGAATCCATCATCTCTGTAATTGTTAGGCCTTTTTTATCTGGAAGATCTCTTTTCCAAAACTCTCCCATTCTCTCTCTTACAGGATCAATAAATACTTTTTGATATCCTGTATAGTCTGTAGGAAGTGCTCCCATATCGCAAGCTCCTTGAACGTTATTTTGTCCTCTCAAAGGATTTATTCCTGTAGATTCAAAACCAACATTTCCTGTAAGCATTTGTAGGTTTGAAGTTGATCTTACTCCATTTGTTCCTGATGAATGTTGGGTGATTCCCATTGAATAATACAAAGCTCCCTTTTCTGCTTTTGCATACATTCTTGCAGCTTTTATAAGATCATCTTTATTTATATGGCAAATTTTTGCAACAAGATCTGGAGTATATTTTTCTACAGTTTTTCTAAATTCTTCAAAGCCTTCGCATCTTTCATTTATATAATCCATATCGTGAAGATTTTCTTTTAAAATTATATGCATTAGGCCATTTAAAACCGCAATATTTGTTCCAGGTTTTATTTGTAAATAAATATCTGCATAATCTGCAAGTTCAATTTCCCTAGGATCTATAACTATAAGTTTAGCCCCTTCTTTTACTCTTTTTTTGATTTTGGTTCCAATAACTGGATGGTTTTCTGTCGTATTTGTTCCAATTATTATAAAGGCATCTGTTCCTTCAATTTCTGAAATACTGTTGGTCATAGCACCACTTCCAAGGGTATTGGCAAGACCTGCTACGGTTGATGCGTGACAAAGACGAGCACAGTGATCGACACTATTTGTTTTAAAAACTGTCCTTACAAATTTTTGGAAGAGATAATTTTCCTCGTTTGTACATCTTGCTGAAGAAAATCCTCCAAATCCATCTGGACCTTTTTTCTCCATTGTTTCATTATATTTTTCTTTTATGACTCTGTAGGCTTCTTGCCAAGATGCTTCAACTAATTTTCCATTTTTTCTAATAAGAGGTTTTGTTAACCTATCAGGATGGTTTACAAATTTGTGGGCAAATTTTCCCTTTACACACAAAAGCCCATCATTTGGAATTGTATTAATTGGTTCAACTTCAACAATCCTATTTCCTTTTATAAGTAAATTTATTTGGCAACCTACTCCACAATATGAACAAGTTGTTTGAACTTTACGAGTTTCCCAATACCTAAACTTATCTTCTTCGTATTTTTTCTTAGGATTTAAGGCTCCAACTGGACAAGCTGAAACACAGTTTCCACAAGAAACACAATCTGAAAAACCAAGTCCCTTATTCATAGGGGTTCCAATATATGTATCAAATCCCCTATCAACAAAACTTATGGCATGGCTATTTTGGAGATTATTGCACACACTTACACATATCCCACATTTTATACACTTGTTAGGATCGTAAGAATAAAATTTATTTGAAAAATCAATTGGTAAATCTTTTATCTCTCTTTTAAAAGATCCCTCACTTATTCCATACTCGTAGCAATAATTTTGTAATTTACATTTTCCAGACTTATCACAAGATAAGCAATCATTTGGATGGTTTGAAAATAATAAATCCAAAATCTCTCTTCTCATTTTCATTATTTTTTCACTGTGAGTGTAAATTTTCATCCCATCTTTTAATTTTTGTGAACAAGCCGTAACTGGAGTTTTGTATCCTTCGATTTCAACTATACAAAGTCTACAAGCTCCGTTTGGCAAAAGTCTTTCATCCTTACAAAGGGTCGGAATTTCTACGCCAATTTCCTTACAAAATTCAAGAATAGTCTTAGGAGTATCAAGATTATATTCAAAATCATTTATTATGACTTTCATATTATTCTCCTTTATCTTCTATTTTTTCAATTTTTTTATAAACATTATTTAAACCTGTGACAGTCATCCAATTAGTTTCTTTAAACTCTCCAGCCCCTTTCATGTATGGTTTATCTGGATTATCCAAAAACATCAATTCTGTCATCATTCTTCCCTTTAAGCAAAGTGGTCTTCCAGAACCAGGTTTTTTTGCAGTAACTGCAATATTTTTGCCATCTTTTGAATGTAGATTAAAATCACATCCATAATCACAAACCTTACACTTAACTTCTTTAGTTTCACCTTCAAAATTTCTAATTTTTCCCATAAGCCTTCTATCAACCAAGGCTCCTACTGGGCAAATTGAAACGCACCTATTACATGAAACACAATAGGAATGAGCAAAGTCTTCTCCCAAATCGCAAGCTATATAAGAGTCATATCCCCTGTCGGCAAAAGATAAAATTGCCCTTTCTTCTACTTGCCTACAAATTTGTACGCATTTTCCACAAAGAATGCATTTTGAATTGTCTTTATAAATATAAGGGCTTGATAAATCATATTTTTCTTCTCTTTTTGCCCCATCATGGTCCCTGAATTTTACATCATATTCATAGGCATATTTTTGTAAAAGACAAGTTCCAGCTTTTTGGCAAGTTAGGCAATCATTTGGATGAGAATCTAGTAAAAGTTGCAAAATATTTCTTCTTTTTTCTCTTAATTCTTCTGTTTGAGTTTTTACTTCCATTCCATCACTTGCCCTTGCTGAACAAGATGTTTCAATTTTACTTCTACCGTTTTTTGTAATTTCAACTATACAAAGTCTACATCCACCAAAGGCATCAAGACTTGGATCATAGCAAATTGCAGGAATTTCTATCCCATTTTCCCTTGCTATATCCAAAACAAACCTATCTTTTTGAGTTTTTATTTCTTTTCCATCAATTTTTATTGTAATATCTGTCATAAGATCATCCCTTTACTACAGCTTTTGGTTTTATTGGACAAACATTATAGCAAGTTCCACATTTGATACATTTTTCTTGATCAATTGTATGTTTTTCTTTAACTTTTCCACTAATACATCCAACAGGACAATTTCTCTTACAAGTTCCACATCCTATACAATTATCTTCGATTTTATAGGATAATAATGCCTTACAAGATCCAGCTGGACAGTGTTTATTTTCAATATGGTCTATGTATTCATCCCTATAATATTTCAAGGTAGAAATTACTGGAAAGGCTGCTGATTTTCCCAAACCACAAAGAGAAGCCTCTGTTACCAATTCGCTTAACTCTTCAAGCCTATCAATATCTTCCATTTTTCCCTTTCCTGCTACAATTCTTTCAAGAATTTCCAAAATTCTCTTTGTACCTTCCCTACAAGGAACGCATTTTCCACAGGATTCATCACAAGTAAAGTCAAGGAAAAATCTTGCTATGTCAACCATACAAGTATTTTCATCCATAACTACCATTCCACCTGAACCCATTATAGAATTTAATTCTTTTAAAGTTTCATAATCTACAGATGAATCCAAATATTTTGCAGGAATACATCCACCAGATGGACCACCAGTTTGGACAGCTTTTAATTCTTTGTCGCCTTCAATTCCTCCGCCCAAATCATAAATGATTTCTCTTAAAGTTGTTCCCATAGGAACTTCTATTAAGCCACTATTTTTTACATCCCCAACCAAAGAGAAAACTTTGGTTCCAGGAGATTTTTCTGTACCAATACTTCTGTACCAATCGGCTCCATTTATAATAATTTGGGCAACATTTGCCAAAGTTTCTACGTTATTTATAACTGTAGGTTTTTGCCACAAGCCCCTAAAAGCTGTACGGTGGATTTTAACCCTTGGCATTCCTCTTTTGCCCTCGATAGATTCCATCAAGGCTGTAGATTCTCCACAAACAAAAGCACCTGAACCTAGCCTTAATTCAATTGTAAAATTAAAACCAGAATCCATTATATTTTTTCCTAGAAAACCTTTTTCTTCAGCATCTTTTATAGCATATTTTAAACTTTCAACAGCCTTTGGATATTCAGCCCTTACATAAATAAATCCCTCATCGCTTCCAATTGCATATCCTGCAATAGCCATTGCCTCAAGAACTGAATGTGGATCATTTTCAAGAATTGACCTATCCATATAAGCACCAGGGTCTCCCTCATCGGCGTTACAAATTATATATTTTTTATCTACATCATAATCATAAGCAGTTTGCCATTTTTTCCCAGTAGGAAATCCAGCTCCACCTCTTCCACGAAGCATTGAATTTGAAATAATTTCAATAATTTCTTTCCTATCCATTTCTGATAGGGCCTTATGTAGGGCAAAATAACCGCCCCTTGCTATGTACTCATCGATACTTCTTGGATTTATAACTCCACAATTTCTTAGGGCAATTTTAACCTGAATATTGTCAGTTTTTTCAAGTTTTTCTGGATGGGAAACTTTCGTATTTTCTTTTATATTTTCAAGATATTCCAAATTTATCATAATTCACCTACTTATTTTCTTCCAAAACTTTAGAAACATCATCTTTTGTAAAATATTCAACTTGCTCTCCATTTATTTCAACAACAGGAGCTTTTCCACAATTTCCAAGACACCTTGCCTCTGAAATAGAAAATTTTCCATCAGGAGTGGTCTCGCCTTTTTTTATACCAAGTCTTTGTTCAAATTCATTTAAAATATCCGCAGCCCCTTTTACATAACAAGCTGTTCCAAGGCATATATGTATATCAGTTTTTCCCTTTGGTATAAAAGTAAATTGTGAATAAAAAGTTGCGACCCCATAAACTTCTGCTAATGGAATATTTAGTTTATTTGAAATAAGTTCCATCATCTCATCTGGAAGATAGCCAAAAATACTTTGTGCCTCTTGTAAAATTGGCATCAAAGGACCCTTCCTATCCTTGTTTTTTTCTATAAATCTTTTAAATTCATTAATTTTTTCTCTATTTTCTTCTTTATCAAAAACAAAATTTCCTTTTATAGTTTTCATATTTAATCCTCTTTTTTTCTCAATGATAACCAATAAGCTAAACCTACAAAAATTCCTCCACCAACAATATTACCTAAAGTTACTGGAAGTAAATTATGGATGAAAAATCCTGACCAAGTAAGTGATGCAAGTCCATCACCTAGTCCGCTTGCAGCCGCATAAGCTGGAACAGATTTTGCAAAAATTCCTGCTGGAATATAGTACATATTTGCAATACTATGTTCAAAACCAGAAAGAACAAACAACATTACTGGGAAAAATGCACAAAGTATCTTACCAACTTGACTATCAGATCCAAAAGACATCCAAACAGCCAAACAAACTAGCCAGTTACAAAAAATACCAAGAATAAAAGTCTCAGAAAATCCAAGATTTACCTTAGAATTTGCAATTAAAATTGTTCTTGCCCCAAGCATAGAATCGCATGCATTCCATTGACCTGATTTCATCATTAAAAATGCCACAAAAACTGATCCAATAAAATTACCCAAATAAACAATGCCCCAAGCTCTTAAAAGCTCTTTAATATTGATTTTTTTATCATATACAGAAATAAGCATTAAATTATTTCCAGTAAAAAGCTCAGCTCCTGCAATAAGAACAAAAATTAAACCAGGAGTAAAACACAAGCCTTGAACTAATTTTCCAAGGCCCAAAGTATCTTTATTTGCTAGCAAATTAAAAGATGCAAAACTTGATCCTGCCGCTGCAAAAGCGATAAAAGTTCCTGCCAAAAATGAAAGGATAAAAAGTCTTTTTGTGTTTGCCCTAGCCTTTTTCACATAAGCATTACTGACTTTGTCCAAAATCTCATCCGGTCCTAAAATATTTGCCATAGCTCCTCCTTTTTATTTAAAATCATATAGACATATTTTTATATATTAAAACTATACTTAATTAAATTTTAAATCTTTTTAATAATTATGTCAATCGATTTCACTAAATGTCTATATATGTTTTAATTTTAACAATTAATTTATATTTATAATCAAGAAATCTTTTTCCTAAAATACGTTTTTATTTATCCTATTTTAATTTTTTTGAAAATAATAAGTGACTCTTTCAAAATTATTTATTATGAATTTACAAGAGTCACTTAAAAATTAATTTGTACATTTCCAATAAATCCCCTATAATGAATTTATTGGAAAGGAGAATTTTATGAATTCTAAAGAAAATTACAGACAATATATTCATGCTCTTCCTTGTGCTGCAAGTTTAGTTTTACTTATTCAATATTTGGCTTTTTTTTACATTTATAAAAATACTCAACAAGAATCTTTGAAAAGATCCTTAATTTATTCCCTAGGATTTTTGATTTTTTCCATATTTCTAGCAAAAGTTCAAAAAGTTGATTTTAATT